>Ga0302271_10000110_pt1 | contig 69625 bp, 41 predicted proteins | sample III_Bog_N1_1_FD_198767 | JGI IMG/M metagenome (GOLD analysis project Ga0302271, IMG submission 198767) | Peat permafrost microbial communities from Stordalen Mire near Abisko, Sweden - III_Bog_N1_1 | ecosystem: Environmental > Terrestrial > Soil > Wetlands > Peat | place: Sweden: Abisko...
CCCCAACCCCAACCCCAACCCCAACCCCAACCCCAACCCCAACCCCAACCCCAACCCCAACCCCAACCCCAACCCCAACCCCAACCCCAACCCCGAAATATTGAAAAATAATAGCTGATTTTTTTAATGAAAAAACAATAATGGTTAATAGATATCACCAAAAAATACTGTTTTTGCATAAAAGATCATTATTGTAATTATGTGTAAAATGCCCCTCTTCTCCTTTCATTCTTTTAACAATCTTTTGAACGTTCTATTCATCTGTAATAGTCTTTTATCTCTCCTTTATTTTTGTTTAATTTAATTTAATATTTATCATACTTCACTCTGTGAATCTTATTTCATATTTTTAATTATTTTTTTTCAATTATCTCTTGAATTCCTTTGATTAAGTTTTCAAATGTAATTCAGATTCTAAACAGTATAATTCTTCTAAAAATAATAATTTATGTATCATGCTAACTTCTCAAACCTATCTTTCTTTGTAGATCACTACTTTTATAAGTATGAGAGAAAGAACAGACAATAATTTGACGAACAGCAATTCTATGATATAAAACTGAGGAAATTATTGAATTATGAAAATGAGAAGAATATTTCTTTTTGCAGATTAAAAATATTAAAGAGGACAATTCTGATAAGTTACATTCACAGAATTTCACCATGTCTCTACCTTTTTCAGTAGTAGTTATTATTATTATTATTATTGTTATTATTATAATTATTGTTGTTATTCTAAGCATATTTGCTTTTGCTAGTTTTCTGAAACCCTCCTCCAGGTGCATCTTAAGGCTACGAATCATCATCAGTTTGATAACTATCAGAGAAATTGCTTTTTCTGTCTGTGCTTTTTTATTTCATTCGATGTTTACTCGCGAAATAAGACTACCCAACACCAGAGTTCGATGTAGGAGTGTTATTATGCGATCGAGCAAAGTTAATACCGTTATTATTCTCAGAAACCTACTAGTGATGTGACTCAGAGGGCGAATTCGGGTCTTATTGTGAGAAAGCTAGATGCGAAGCAGTGATTCTGTCATCTAGGAAGCTTTACCATCTTGCTTTGAATTTCGAATGGGCGATGCTCGGAAGGTTCAATTTGATTCCATTCACGAGATCAACATTGCACTACTGCCCAGCGCTTTTGACAAGGAGTTTCTGCAAGATGTAATTCCCATATTAGATCTTCATAAACTCACCGATACATCGCTTCTCTAAGATTTATTAGATTGCGCGAAGGTAAAAGTCCTAGAAAAAATAAACCAAATAAGCCATTAGAACAATCTAAGAGAAGAATGTGGGTGTTTTTGTGGAACCTTGCAATATACGGAGATGCATTTTTCAATCACATTGGAAGAAAATTTTTAAAAAGAGAAATGTGGCAGTTTTTCAAGTAGTTTCTATGTTATCCTCTAGCATTTTTCCTCCTTGAAGCACTAAGTTACAAGAATAAAATAAAAATTATAAATTATCTAAAACCCTACCAGATTTTATCTTGGAAAGTAATAATATCTTTACATCGTAAGCATGCTAGATTGCATAATTTCCATATGGATTCTGAATGAGTTCCTCGTTATTTGCAGCTAGCAGACTAATCAAAATATCGATTTGATCTGATGCGTTTGAATCTGCCATCTTTGTCATCAGCACTTTCAACTAGGAATAATTAAACAAACACAACGCTTAATTGTGGGTCCTCATACAAGTTAAGAAAGCTGACTTTGCAGTTTAATTTGATTTGTGTTTTTGGTTTTAGAAACAAAACAATGTCTTACAACGCAGAGTGAATGCTGATTATTTCCGAAGTTAACTATTTTATTTGTAACAGCTTCAAGCAAGCAGTCCAGACTGTCTAGTGGAAAGCAGGCGGTCATTTTTTGAACAAAGTGTGTTGCATTCTAGTGCTGTTATTAAATAAAATATGAAAGATTGGCATACTACTACTGTTTATAACCAGGTAATGGCTTACTTAAGATAACTCAGTGATTTAGCTGGATATATTGGAGACAACGAGATCGAATTCGTCTCGTGATTTCACCAGCGCAATGAAAGTCTGCAAGGAATGTGTTCCTTTTTTATCTTAGACTAACGATGCCAACTCAGGAGCGATCTAAAGATAGAAAAGTAAACAAAAATGCAGAGAAATAAATTGAGAAAAGAAGTAGATTATTTTACCTTCTGCAAGAGTTGTTTTCTTTGATAGGGCGAGCAAACTTAAACTAAACTTTAGAACATGTAATTCGCATAGGGATCGATGACTAACCTAGGTAATTCTTCAATGATTTCAGTGATCACTGAGTCAATATCACTTGCTGAGCAGGATTTGAAGATCTACTGTAATTGATGACTGCCTGTGTTGGTTTTAGACAGCTAAAGTATTCCACCAGCAATGTCCTTGAAAGTCTTCATTTCTTAAGGCTATTGTTGCTGTTGCTACGGATGATTTGAATTCTCTCCATTTAATTACAAATCGTATCCACTATCATCGAGTTGCTCTGATTTTGACGGGAGAGTTGTCCTAGGGGAATTGTTCATGGAAGCATCGACAGAATAGGAATATTGATATTGTGATGGCTTGGAACTGCAAGTACGACGAGACAGCTTCTCCATCAGTAGGGAACTAGCCTAAACCACTTTTTGGATAAAGAAAAGTTCAAAGTAATAATTAATACTTTATTATGTAAATAAACTGATTGCTTATGCGTTCTTTCTCACATTGTGGTCTAGAAAGCGCTTTAAGATGCAGATGTGGTTGGGATTGCAAAGATTGTTGGAAATACTCCGCTTACTGGTGTTGCTGTTCAGGTATTCTGATCGTCAAAGTCAGTAGTTCAATGAAAGGAGCTGCCTGATAATCAGCATTGCTAAACAAGCTAGCCATTTGTGAATTCAAAGAAAATTCGTTAGTAGATCCTATTCCTATTGAGATCATATCGAAGGGAGTTCCTTATGGGTTCTTTTTTATTTATGAGCAAAGTTGAAATGTCAATAAGCAGAAAGAGAACCAAGGATAGGTAGCTGATAACTAAATAGAGTGAATTGCTTACCACGAGAAGATTAACCTGGCGTCCATGGAGACTTTATGGATGCAGTTCCCATTAAAATTCACAAGAATAAATGTCCTAGAATACACAAAAGATGAATTTGCTTTTATTTTAATTTTTCTCCTCAATTCGTTAAGAAATACCTTCGAATAGTGGATGGTCAAGACGCTTCTAGCTCTGAAGAATGGAAGTGCCACCTGGCTTGTTTCGAGGAACTCAGCACGAGGGTTGGAAATCCTCCAAAATGCTGTTTTTTCACCCTGTTTTTTAAAATTAAAAAATAAACACAATTAAGAAGTAGCATGAAGAAAATGTTTAAACTCCGAAGTACCGAAGGAAGGGTCTGAAAAATTGGAACAACTTTTTCAAATGCGAAAAGCCGTTGAGCTGAAACAGGATGGAATATCTCCCATTGAACCGCGAGAACCTCTGGCAATCTAGGATTTAGCCATTCTTCAAAGGGAGAAGTGTTTTAAGTGAGAACCTTCACATAAGGCACAGGAGGATTGTTGCCTAAATACGATGATATTTCTGTGTTTGTATCATTATATTTTTAGCAAGTTGTGTGCACAGGAAATCGCCGATCGGTTACTGAATTGTATGATTCTTGATTGTGAGTATTTACAGCTTTTTAACAAACATATTAAGTAGATGTGTCAAGAAATTAGTTGTAAAATCAAGAAATTGTTTATTTTTTGGTTTGTGATTTCTTACGTTTTCCACAGAACATGCAACTTTCGATCCCGTAAGTGATTTCTTAAGTTTTATCAGTGTCATCTTACCCTAACTTCATGCTTTCTTGATCGAAATCAATGTTGTCCTGCAGTGATCCTAAATCATGTTGCTACTAAGACTGCTTTAAGGGTTATTATGGAAATTATTACCTGATCAATAATTGTTATTGCTATTGCTTTTATGCGAGTTAAAATTATTAAGCTTATGATTATTGTTATGGCTGTACTATTTGCTGCTGTGGTTGCTACTGGAAAAAGCAAGGATTCCTCATTTGCTACTAAGATTAATGGGGAAACATCATATTTTGTTGTTATTGTTGAAGCTAAAGCATTGCATGCTATTGTAGTTGTTACTACTAAGTTAGTTAAGCTAATCCAATAGGATTAGTGTTTAATGGATAACCAAATGGAGGCTAAGGGTATTAAGGATATGAAGAAGGCGGAGGAGAAGGATAAATAAGTGGTGAATTCTGCTATTATTATGATTGTTAGGTTTGCTATTGCATCGGCCATTCTTTTGAGACCAAAAACAAGAAAAAAATATGTCATTAAGAACTAACCAAAATAATAGACTGATTTTACAATTGAACTCCTTGAAATATTCCTGATTGACGCAATTTTCTATTAAATCAGCATAGGCACTGTTGCTGGAGTTGCTGCTATTGGCCATGTGCTTTTGCTTTGTTTAACGTTACTCTTTTGCGATAATTGTGTGTGTTTTTCTTGGTTTTCTTCTCTATTTGTCCTCTCTTTGATCTTAGGTATTAATTGTTTGTTCTTTTGCACTAAAACATATATTCATAATCTGGACTTATTCGATGGGAGTGGAAAGGGATTAAGTAAGCTAGTTAGCAAGTATATTATGAACTTTGAAATAAAAACCCCCCTCTTTCCTCATCTATTTATCTATCTTGTCTCCTTCCCCAGTTGAAAATCTGAACTCTTCATTCAAAATCAGTTTATTCATTCACTTCACACTCCTTCGCACATAAAATATATCCTGTTCTTTCACTTTGGTTTTCTTTTTCTGATATTAGTTTGGCAGTTTGAAGCAGATGCTTCGAAAGGTTTTTAATTATTTTTATTTTACTGTACAATCATTTTTGTATTTTTTAAAATTCCCAGCCAATTCGGAAGTAACATCTAAGAACATAAAGTCAAGTTATATAATTTATTCCTTTTATTTCATCAAGCTTTTCCTCCTGCTTATTCAATTCAGGGCAAGTATGAAATCAAATACACTAAAAGTAAAAAATCATAACAATTATTAAAATTAATCCACTCAATAAAAACATCAAATATTTGTTTAATCAGTTGTTTCAGACAATCGATTATTCCATTTTTAGTTTTCAATTTGATCTACCTCTAAAAGAAAGCTTGATATAATTTATAATGCTAATCGTTTAATAAAAAAAAAATAAAAATATCAACTGATTCTTCCTTTTGAAATATCTTTAAAATAATCCTAACACATTTATTGTTAAAACTAAATAAGCATTCAGTCAATTTAATTACATTCATCAAACCAAAATTATAATTATGTAACTTCATCAAGTTTTCAATTTATTTCTTAAATTTTTTGAAATTCTTTGCATTTTATTTAAACTTGACAAAAATTCCAATTGATCCTTGTGAGTGCTATTCAAAGATTTTTAGAGGAATTTTGCAAGGAAAAAGATCGCCATTGGCAAGAATAAAGAGTTTAATCATCCTCAACATCATCAGAGACATAAAAAACTTAAGTAAGCCTTCCAGCACAAAATGTAATCTAAATCTTTTATTAGCTTTTAGTAAATACCAGTCAAAATCAAAGAGAAGGAGATCCTATTTACCACTTTCTCTATCAAAATCCAGCTTTTATTCATTAAGAAGTAATAAAATTGAATCCAAGTAAGGAGCTTTGTGTGTTTGTGTGGGTGGGAATGCTCTCTTGATCATCAAGTAGGAAATATTATTAAAGTAATTTCGGGGGAAGAAGGAAAAAAATATTAAAAAAATCAAGGAAAACAACCCAAAGAATACAACCCCTTTGTCTCTTTCTTTTCAGGAATCTAATGGCAAACTCTTAACTGCAGCAGTAGTTTAAGTAAACTAGCATTGACAACTAGCAGCAGTCTGGATATTTTCCTTTAGTATCTCCAACTCAGAAAAAAGTATTAATCTACACAGGAGACAGTCCTTCTCTTAGACCAAATAGCGATCATTTTAAGTAAGATCAAGAAGCCAATAGTTACAATACAAACAGTCTATCACCCCATTCTCCTTCTATTTTGAGTGGAAAATCAGCAGGGAGAAGTATCCTCAAGCCAATCAGAATTTCTATGGAACCAAACAGCTAAATTCCATAACAGTAATTCAATTGGGATGATAAAAATAACAACCAAAGCAGCTTCAGCTCTATTGGCAATCAGTAATCGTCTTAAAAAATGTAAGTCAACTAATAGCAACTCCATCAGCGAGCTCACTCCGATATTAGCAGGACACTCGATTAAAAAGCATAGATGCTATCCCCTAAAATATAATTCTCTTCTTCTTCTTCTTCATCAGAAAAGAAGCAACCTGGGTTTCATTTGTAACTTTAGAACGCCTCACGGGCAGCTAAACATGAAATACAACCGAAAATAGAATTAAACTCTATTTCAACGACGCAGAATACAATGCTTAGCAGTAATAATAACCGTAAATCCCTAGATTCTTATGATAATTCTCAGCTTTTAATATTATCTCCTATGAGGTAAAAAATCATGGGGAATAAAGGCGTAAACTAGTCATTGGAGGGACCCATGATAGCTGTTAATGATCGAATTCCGTTTAAAATCAACAATGGTAGCTCAAAAGGGTAATTTGTGAATAACAATGAAACACAAAATAACCTTAATTATGTTAAAAAAAATACTTCCAGTATTGACAATAATATCATGACAATTAACTCAGAAGATAATAATACAAGCCCCTATCACAGATAAGACTAATTCCTTCACACTAGCAGCTACTTAAAGCATCGATTGCAGTAACTGGATTAGAATAAATTCAAGCCAGTCAATCAGCTGCCATTTGTCAATGAAGAAATTGCAGAAACTACAAGAAATCAGACTCCATCTGGAAATAGCTTCAACAATAGCTCAAATAACAACTTAAACAGTAATGATCTCAGCTAAAGAAGCAACTTATCTATTTTCAGAGATACTTAAGAATACGAAGAATCACCAAATGTTGATAAGTTTCAAGGGAAACAGAATTAATATTATTCTTTGAGATCACCGGATAACAAAGCTAGTTTATCAAGGGAAAAGTAATAATTTCCAGATATTAAATAGAAACACTATTTAGATTTTTCATCAGTATCTCCAGCTAGCAGATAATACAAAAGTAATGGTTTGAGTTAATTGAGAAATTCTTATGATCAGGAAATTAAAAAAACATCTAATTATAGGAGACAGAACTCATAGTCAGATTCAGGTAGACTACACAAATCCTATAATGGTGACTATTAAGATGATGATAGCTTCAGTGGTATTATCCCTCTTGATGCTGAAATGAATCGACGAAAACACAGGCTTTTGGAGAGATTACAAGCAAACAATTCACCCAATAAATTCCATTACGATGAGCATTTCTTAGATCAAAGAGACGATGAGATGCATCAATTAACCTTTCCACCTGGATTAACCCACCCTTTAAGGAACATCTACGATCATAGAAATCCTTTGAGAGTATATTAACTTCGAAACAGTATCCCCCTTTCGAATCAAACCATCATTGCAGATCCTGAAACCTACACGAATTAGTTGTTCTGCCATGCGAATATGAAGCGATAAAGGAACTAATAGAGAGTAATAAATTTATTAGAAGAGCAAGATCACATGATGGGAAGACTCATTGGGAAATATAAAAAGCGAGCAGAAGAGGAAGAAGAAATTCTTGCTAAAAAATTAGATCAACTTGAGAAGGAAAAGGATTCACTTGTACATCTGAAATATCAAGAAGTGAAATTAGGATAACTTTAGTAAAATCTCACGACGAGTAAGTGAAAAAAGAATGATTTTCTAATGTGGATTAATAAAATAATCAAGATGTTTTTAATAATAATTTTTTGTTTTTTCACAGAACTCAGTCAGCTCAAGGAAAATGCTGGGTTCTTCAATGGAAAGCTCTAGCCTTCCATGCCTATGCTTCGTCCTGATATGTACGATCAATGTTCTGATATGTATGATCTGGCGTTTCTGGACAGCATTCTCAGATAGGATTAAGCGAGATATGGAAGAGTCAAGTAAAGATATGGACTTCCTGGAAATGCTAAACTTAGAAGCAAATCTGTTATGGATTGAATAAAATCAATCAAGTTTAATAAAATACTATTATATCTATCGCATGTTGTTTTTATGTTGTTCATCTTGGTTTTGGAGTTTTCAGGATATTTCTAATAATTTCGTTGGGGATCTCCCTAATTTTTGTCGAAGCTAAATTGATAAAATAATTCAAGAATGGTCATGTTTATTCTGCAAAATTTTGTTTTTCCCACAATTTAATTGGTTTTGGTGGAAAGAACCTTGAAGATCCATCGGGATAAATCATCAAAAACATAAAAATATTATTTTATTCACTTTGATTTTAATAGGCTTACAAAGAAATTAAGGTACTATTGGGAAATATGAAATATCCAAGTTAGGAGCTATCATTGAAAAAAATATCGTTACCATTCTTTTTCAGGCTCCTTTAAAGGGACCAGTCTGGTCATGTTTAATAATTCTGATGAAGATTATGTGAATTATTTATATCTCTCAGACTATTGGATCTGACTTTAAGAACTGATTTTAAATTCAGACTCAATTTGATTTTCAGATAATATTTTAAAACCAAGTTTCACTGTGAAAACAAACCTCTGATTCTTTTAGCTTCTTTTCTTGAAGATAACTGTATTATATAATTATCAACGATTTGATGTTCAATCATATGTTTAAGTGTTTCCTTTCAATCATCGAATTCAATTTCATTATTAATATGAAAAAAGCAACTTGTTTTTGTATTTCTATCTTAATTGCGCCGAAATAAGAAATTTTTAGGATTCTTGTATCTTTTAAAAAATCTTGAATTTTGATATTTTCTGATCAGCAAAAAACTGGACAATCTTTGAAAAAAATGGAGTAAATAAGCTATTTTTTCCATTGAAAATAAAATCATTCCAACATAGGATAAGCTTTCCATTACCATGTGTTAGTGTTTGTAAAGCTTTAAATGGAAAGAATAATTATGAGTTAAATTCTGAGATTAGTGGTAATATCAATCGAAATCGATGAAATTATGACTTTTTTTATCAAAGACTTTTCCAAGCATCAAATTAAAGATAAATTGTAAAGTCCAAGGGGATGAGATAAAAATTTTTGCTGGAGAACTTTAATTGTGTGAAAATAGTAAAAAAATAAGAAGAGAAGGAAGAAAAAATGGCTCCAAAGAAGAAGATAAAATCACCTTAGAAGGAAGAGACAAAAAGATCGCAGGGAGATAAATTGAAGGTAAATTCTTTTGCAATTGGAATTAACCTCATTTGTCTAAACAGGAATAAGGAAATAAGTCATTATAGAATGAAAATTATGCGAAGGCAATAGAATTATACACATAAGCTATCGATCTTGACGATTCGTGTTTTGCGTACTTCCATAATCGCTCTCTAGCGTATTTCCTCACAAGCAAATACACCCTTGCACTCTAAGATGCAATCACCTGCAGAGAACTAAATCCCTAGTATCCCATGGCATATCTCAGAGAAGCAAGTGCGTTCCTAGAGCTAGATAATTCTGAGGTAGGATATGAAACAAAAGATTTCAAAAAATAATAATAGAAAATAACTCTCCAAGTCGCTAAAAATAACAAATAAGAGAATTTTTTTTACTTTATTTTTTTTTTCCATGTAATTTTTCTTTTTTTTCTAAAATAATAGGAAGCACTAAATGCTCTTAAGTAAGGGCTCTTGATAGAACCAGCAAACACTCAGCTTCTTTAGTTACAAGAAAAAATTGAATCTGAAATAACAATGGTAAATAAAATAAAACATGCAAAAATTAAATGTTAGAAATAATAATTTCAAATAACTAACCTAACTTTCAAGCAATTTTTAAATGGAAATAACTCTCTAAGAAAAATTACAATCGCATTTTCTCATTAATTGCTGAAACTTAATTACAATCACAGGCTAACGTTCTTGCGAAAGACGACCCTGAAAGAACCAATCACGACGCCATGCTCAGCTGGATGCAAGAAGGGAAAAGCGAATTTGAAAACTTGAAACTTCGTTTTTATGAGAAAAACTACAGGGGTGTTCATGCTCGTCGTTAGATTGCAGTAATAATATAAATGTCCTTAACTAGATTTAGTGATTATTGTGTTTTCTATTATTTGTTAGAATAAAGAGACCATATTATTTGTGCCAAAATCTCATTTAATAACTCTCGAGATGTCAAAAGACACCCAAGTTGGTAGAAAAATCATCGCTGCTAAGATGACTCTCCTCTCGCCCAAGCATTCCTTCCTCTCCACGTTTCTTCTTTAAGAAAAAAAGAACCCTGATTCATACTGGAAACCTTACTTGCAAATCCTTCCAAGTGATTATAACTAGTTCCCTATTTTCTTCAATGAGGAAGACTTATCTTGGTTAAAAGGGTCACCGTTTTAAAGTAATAAAAGATTTTTGGAATTCAAATTAATGGAATGGAAGGCACTTATATTAGAGCTTTTTGTAAAAATTTTTTATTTGTAGCCTAAGTTCGAGATAAAAAAAACGAAATAAGGAGAGATTATGACGATATTTGTAGTGTAGCACCGGAATTTAACCAGCACACATTCGAGGAATTCTGTTGGGCTAGAATGACAGCTTCCTCAAGAGTCTTTGGAATCTCTATTCATGAAGTCAAAACAGATGCCTTTGTGCCGTTAGCTGGTCAGCAAAAATTAGTTTTTTTTCTTCTCAGGAATATCTTTCTAAAAATCATACCTCATCCACCAAACAAATCAATAAAAAAGTTTATTTATTTTTGATTTTAGATATGCTCAACCACAGAAGACCTAAGTAAACATCTTGGCAGTATGACGATGAGCGAGAGGGATTTGTAATCACTTCACTAGAGGATATAAGTAGGGGAGACTAAGTCTACGATTCCTATGGTCGTAAGTGTAATTCCAGGTTTTTCTTGCACTATGGATTTATCAACATGGATAACGACGCAAATGAAGTAGCTGTCAGAATATATTTCGATAAAGAAGACTCTACCTTAGAGCAAAAGAGAGAAATGATGAGTGGAGATTTACCTGAATACAAACAGTATAGGATCTTAGATAATCTATCTGAGCAGAATGTCTAAGAATTCATGAGTTATCTGCGTTTTATCTTGGTAAAAGACCCTAAAAAGCTTCTAATGCTCGCAAATTTACATGAGAGACAAACTGAAAATGGTGAGAATCTCATGCCCTACAAGCCATAGAAAACACCTCCTATATCTCTCCAAAACGAAAGTGATATGTGGCAGTATATTTCTAAGCTCGTCTCGTATTCTCTAGATCTCTACCCAACAACATTAGCTGTAAAATTTTAGAGATATTTATCCTTAAGAAAATTTGAGTTATTTTGTTCATTTTGATTAATTTTCCGTTTTTTGAAATGAACTAAAAAACAAAACAGGAAGATAAAGAACTTCTGACGTCTAAAGACCTAACTCTCAATCACAGAAACTGTCTGCTTTTGCGATCAGGAGAGAAAGAAGTAAAAGATTTTTTTGTTAAACTAATAAAATAACTCAAAAATTACTTTGCATTTTTAACAATAAAACTAATAATTTTTATGAAAAAATAACATAATATTTTTAAATAGATTCTTCATTTCTTCCTCGAGATGTCAGACAAAATGCTTAAGCTCATTAAACTCAATAGGCGCGTAAGCTATTACTTATTTAAAAGAGGTTTGTTGGTATCCTAAAACCAAATGAATATTTGTGCTATTCCTTTCTATCTTTTTTTTTCTTCTCACTTTTGATTTGTTTATTATTAAAAAAGGATATTATGAAAGCGAGCTTGCAATCGGAATTCGTTAAGTACAATAATTATATCAACAGAATCTTGGTGAATTCTCTTCTCCAGGAATCCGCTTGAAATTTCTGAAAGCTAATCCTAAAAATCTATCTCTATCTTTTTATCTTCACAATTTCAACATCTCTGTTCAATATTCATGTATATTTTGTCATATACGTGTGCTTTTATATTGTCAAAAATTCATTTTTTGTGCAGGTAGATTCATTCCCTTGTGATGGATGATTTCTTTCAAAAAAAGATTGAAATTTTGGTATGAAAAAATAATAATTCTTTGTTAATAGAAATACAAACAAAGATGTATTTTGTTTGTTTGTTTTTCAAATTCTTGATGATATTCTGATTCTATGATTGCTATTTCAGAATTCACTTGCTTTGGAGAGGACTGGATTTCCAAAAAGTGTATCGATAAGATCATTATTTGGGTTGGGAAGAGGAATCCATTCTGGTCTGTCTCTCTTGATGTTGGCCCAGAAGACTTCAGCGAGGTAGTCGTTAGCGAGTTGACTGGGGTGGAATCCATCGACAGGCTCGATGATATCTTGAGCTGTGTATCCATTTAAGAGTGCAATATCGATGATTTCTTAAATGGGCAAGTCATAGTAAACAATATCGAAATTGTTGAATTTAATCGTCTCGTCAGCTAAAATGTCTTTGTAGACTTGATTAAGAGTAGCAGCCCATCCAGCTGTTATATCTCTAATATATTCGTCTGTGTTCATGTATCCCCAGCAAGGTGAGATACCCAAACAGTTCAGGTAATCGTAGAAATCAGGATAGCTTAAACCAAGGGGTTCAATTTTATCTTTCAAGGTGTCATACAAAATTCTGCCATCAGCAACTCCCCAGATAATCATGTGTGATCCAGTTGGAAGGACTGTATCGAGGTGATTCCATATCTCAAGAATCTTCTCTCTGAAAACATCTGGTTTCGTCATGGCATCAAAAGAATGATGATAATCGCAGACATCATTCCCGATAAGCTCAAAGACAACAAAAACTGGGAAATCAGTTTTCTAATTGATCCTCAGTGCTTAGACATTATGTAAGCTATCTGTGCTCATTGCTCCATTCACACCAAGATTTTAGTAATTGTTAGCATTGCATCTGTTGAGTTGGATGAGCTTTTTGTAGAGACTGTCAACTTACGGCTAATCGAATTCATATCCAGTTGAGGCACTCTTCATTGGTAAATCGAATGAGTTAGCAAGAACACTGATGATATCATTGAACGGTTTCTCTTTTTGTTTAGTAAAAAAATTTCCCCAAAAAATAAATATATTAATTAATAAGCTAAAAATAAAATCTGCAAGCTATAATTAGGATACACCTTTTCAACCAAAGATCCAGCTATTTCCTCCCAAGGAATTAAGGAATCTTAAAAGTTTAGATCTACTTTAATTTGGACTGAAAATTCATGTGAAACTTAAAATACTTGAATAATTTTTTTAGTGTTATTTTTTACCATTCCACATTGTGACATTCAGATAAGCAGGGTTGATTTCGAAATGTGCTCCAGCTGAATCTCCAATAGTGATGATACCGTATTGCTAAGTGCCACCACATAATTCATCTTTGTAGTTCTTTCCAGTAACAGTGTTCACACCAGAAATTCCATTGCAGTTGTAGTCAATGCTCTGGTTGCCGTTGTATTTATCAACACCTGGACGAACTCCCTTCACGAAATCATTGCAGTCTTTACCCCTCCAGTTATAGCCTCTGTACTATGGTTAAGTTGAAAAGCCATCTTGATCAAGATCAACAATTGGTAAATGATCCTCAGAAAAGCTATTGTACAGTTAAATCAACCAATTCCATGGAGCAACAAACTTAGGAGGATTAGTGCCCTTGAGTTCGCCAATGAAGTATTCTAGAGGACTAGGAGAAGTAGGATTTGGTGGAGAAGGACCTTCAATGGAACACTAAGCGTAGATTCCTGTGCAGGCACCTATTTTTCTGCAAATGAAATCTGCATTGTATTTTTCAGCTGCATTTTCAACGAGGACCGGTCCAACCATTGAAACAAACTTATTGCATGTAGAGACCAAACCATTTGGGAAATGTTTACAGAAAGACTTGCCCATATAATCAGCGATGTCTTATTTCTTATAGATAGCCTCGTTTTAAGCAAGTCTCATGATACCTCCACAGATAATACAGCCGAATGCGTTAGGAGCTCTTTCTTCAACTCCATCTGCAGCACCTTCCAGAGTTATGTCCTGAGTGGAATCATCAAGGCCGATTTCAAGAAGTTTGTTGATTTTTTGGATGAGATCGTTTCCGTGTTAGAGTAAGTATGAGTGGTTTGCAGGGTGAGCCACGAGATTCTTGGTCATCTTGTAGATTTCAGTAAGCAAAGCCTAGGAAGTGCTTGGTAATGCTTGGAGTTTATTATTTTCTTCAAGAGAGCACTCTGAGACAGCAAATGGGAGGACTTAGCTCATCTTCATAGTCTCGATGAAACTACGAGTGAAATCACCTTGTTCGTAAGTGCTCACCATTTTACGACCGTGTCTAATCAAGTTAGTGTTCACTAGCTCACATGAGGAGTCAGTACTGGAGGTTTCAGTTGCCTAAGCGAAAGAGAGTAAGACCAAAGTGGCCAACACAAGGATAGCAGTAGTAAAAATTGATAATTTCTTGGACATTTTTTTTCTACTTTTTTCTTTTATTTTTTTATTTTTTATTATTCTTCCAATTCAGAAATATCTTCAGTGAATTTATCGTATTTTCGTCTACCAAAACTCAGCCTTTGTTCAATAAAAGAATATCCAATTGGTTGATTTCAAAATCAAATAATCCTCTTTGTATTCTTTGTCAATGGATAGCCAATCGATTTTGGCTTTCCTTATCATTAATCAATTAATTACATATTCATTCATTAGGTTACATGAGATGAGCGATTCTTTTATCCTATTCAGCGTCATTTTGCTCCTCCCCAGATTCTTTAATTTTATGTAATTACAGTGTTTATCCTGTAACCCATATTTCATCTTTGGTAATTATCATTGAAACACTTCTTAGTTCTGTGATGGCATATGAAAGGGTTCATTTTGCTACAAAAATATAATTAAAATAAGATACTTTAATTCTTAAACAATTAGATACTTTAAATTAATAAATTGTTAGTTTAAATTTGTATTAATAATGTTCTTTTGCCTGTACTAATTAGCAACTATCAATTTGGTGAATTTAGGAGATATTTATGAGATTTCTTCGGCAAATGTTTAAGAATCCTTGAATGTAACACATTCATTTTGAGAAAGAGATTAGAGTAATTTACTATTGTTGAAGCTTTTATCCAATTAATTGAATATCTTTTTGTCTCTTTTTAAGATATTTTGTAATATCTGCATGAGAATCAACTCTTTAGTCAATTCTGTTTATTTTGTGAGATTATTTTTATAAACCATTGATAGATTTTTAATCTCTTGGCTCATTAAACTAATTTGTTTGTATTGGTAATAGTACACATGAATTCATTTTTGTTTTTAGTAAATACGTGTTCTGATTTCAACATTTTCCAAAATCAAAAAGCACTAGAATTGTGTAAAATCTTACCATTTTAAGTTTTTCTGTTCTTTTAAATTTCTCATTTTTTAAAGATTTTGATAGTAATATTTCTCTCCAAATGATGTATTAAGAAATTGATTTGTATTTTGAGTTCCTCTTGATCTTTGGTGAAGATCAAACATTATGATTTAGAAAGAGCATGAAATTACTTTAAATTTCAAAAGAAAAAAAGTAAAATCCAAAGGAAAAACAGCATTATTTTTTTCATAGATTCCTTGAATTAATAATAAAATCATTTTCATAAAAAATTCCTATTATTTTTGCAATTCAGTATTAATTTTCAGAATCATTTTTGCAGAACAGTAGATTTTTATCAGAGAAAATATTGAAAAGATTGCCTCATTATTTGTTATGAGAATTTAAAGAGTACGATACAAAATAATCAATTCAGTAATGATTCTGAATAGATCTTTTTAAAAAAAAGAATTTGGGATCAACTTCGCTTTTTTGTGCACAGTTTATCTCTAAGATATTTATAAACGGTGATAAGTCTGTTACAGTTGGTTATTAAGTAGATTAATTGGTTAGTTATTTGATTAAACTTAAAAGCTATCTCGTTATGGAAATCTCTACAATAATCTATATGTTTTAGAGTTTAGAGAAAGGAACTATTAAAAGAAAAAGTCTAATTCATTTCCAAGCATTATTTATTTTAAAGATTGTTTACCTTCGCTGAGGCCATTTTAATGATGTCTCTTCCTATTTTTTAAATATTTCATAGAGTTTTCAATATTGACCATTCTTTTATCTAATTAAAAAATAGAAGATTGCTTTGCTCAGCCAACTTTTAACTTGTAAATCTCACTATTTGTTTTGCTGATATGTTTTTGCTGACTATGTGCTCTCATTACGCACTGCCTTTAAAAAAGCAAACCTTGTTGATCTATTTACTGCTAATGAAGAGATTAATACAAGCAAACAAGATTTCTTTTATTCCCAATTACGTGATGGAATAAATTTAAATTAAGCATCTTTGCTTAGTTTACCGTTCTGATTATTCTGAGATCTTATTTTAGAAGAAAAAAATTGACTTTTTTACTCTTCAGTAAATAGCTTCTACTCTTGAATAAAGTGTCCCCATTTTAAATCCCACATAATAATAATTAATAAAAAAATAATGTTTCGTTTATTGTTTTGGTGTTCATCATTTTGAATTCATCTCATTATTTGATGAATAAATAAAAACTAATCAAATTTGTTTCGTTTACCGTTCGTATTATTCCGAGATCTTATTTTAGAAAAAAAATTATGTCTTTTTTCCTCTTCAGTAAAATGGCTCCTTCTATCGAGTAGAGTGGCACCATTTAAATCCTACACACTTTTAGTAAATGATGAGAATATTGATTAAATTAAAAAAAGCTAATAACTTGAAAAAAAATGCAATTAATTTCTCGAAACAGCGATAGTTTCAATTCATTGGAAAATAATGAATTTTCTCAAGCAAAAATCAATGAATGTAAGCTTTCATAATGTGAATGATAGGAATTTTACTTTAAAATAAATACACTTCAAGAAAGAAAGAAACTCATTTTTCCATTTTCAATGAGTAAAAATTTAAAGTTTTGTGTTATTTGTGTCAAAATGAACAGAAATTAAGAAAAAGACAGGATACAGTTGGTCTAAAAAGAAAATAATCAGTTGTGCTCTTTTGATGATAATCACAGTTGGAATCATAATCGTTGTCAGCTGTGATAATTCTCCCCATCCCCGGTCTAATTACAAAAATTACAGAAACTTAAGCGTGGTAAATAGAGATAAAATAGATTTATTTGATTTAAGAATTTCAATGGTGGGATATTGTGACTGAACTTTGAATGGAAAAGGTCGGATAGGAAGACAATCTTGTGGAGATGATCTACTTGCCTGGTTCAGAACGAATCTATAATTACACTCTTAACACAAGTATTGTAGTAGATCTTAATGGATAAAGTAACACGAGCTAAAATTTTTCAGTTATTCACACTTTCTCGGTGATATGTAAGGAATTATCCGAAACTACAGTTTAGTTCATTCTGTACATTTCCAATTCTAAGGAGTACTTAAATGGTGCTCTGGAAAAAGAAACCAAAGGATTTCTTGAAATCTTAAATGAGAAGAGTGAAAATAGAGATGCAGGTAGGGGCATTTCATCAAAAAAAATGTTTTTAGTGAATATCTTTGTTGTTGTTGATTTTGTCATCTAATGTTATTAAAGGGTGTTATTTTGTCCTAACCAATTCTTTTGTTGTATTTTGAAATAAGAAGGGAAAATGAAGATGAATCTTGAAGGGACTAAATAAAATGATACTCCGAACATTGTTTATGATTATCCTATTATTCTATTTTCAATTAATAAGGTAATCATTACGGGATCTTTTCTTTATCATTGCTAATAATTATTTTTAATGTTTTTTTATTGCAACCATGCAATATTTAGAAAGGAGAATTTATTACTGCCAGTTTTTCAGTAAACTTGGAGCCAGAATAAGAATAAATTTGCCTCAGCTTTCTAAAATAGATATCACCATAATTGGCTAGGGGATAATATCACTCCTTAGAATAACAAGGAACCACAATAAAGGGAGCAAGAGAGATAATTATAAATGAACCAAATTAGAAAGGTAAGAAAACTTTAACATATGAGAAGAAAGAAGGAGAGAATTCAGTTCTTCTATCTAAAAAGGAAGAGCTGTAAACAAACCTAGTTGAATCCACAGTCTAGGATATAGATGTCCAGGAAACGACAATAATTGAAAATGGAGGATTGGTTAAATCTTCATTATCAGCTAAAACATACCTCTAAAATAAACAAATGAAAGATGAAGACCCTACTGCATTTACTGAGGATATGGATGTTTCTCAGGAAGTCGCAATAGCTTTCGTAAAACAAAACGATAAAGTGGACTTTGAAAAATGCTTGAGTATTTTTGATGGAATGACAAAAAAAACACTCAACTCAACCCAGATAAATGAATAAAAGAATAAAGAGAGCTTGAAGAAAATAAAAAATGGTAATACAAAAATAATCCTGAAAAAATCTACAAAAAAAATTAACCTTATCAAATTTTCAATGAAAAATTTTCAAATGATTTTCAACATCTCTCTCTCTCAATACAGCTAACATTAATTACTTTCAAAAAGGAGCAGAAACAGAAGCAGAAGAAAAAGAATAAGATAAAGAAGAAGTAGAACTAGAACTAGAAATAAAAGAAGAAGAAAAAGAAACATAAAATTAACTCACACTTAGGAATCTGAAAGCCACAGACAATAAGGAAGACAAGAAAAAAACCAAAAGTGAAAAGGCAAAGCCCTTGAAAAAGTACATCTTTAAAAAAACCTTTGCCTTTATAAAGTTCGCATGCCAAGTGTAAGTAACTTGTACAGATCAATAAAAAAATATATCTCCGAAGGGCAAGCACACTTGCAATGTTGCACTTTACGCGAACATCAATAAGGAATCTTTCTTTATTGTTTAAAAAAAGAGTAACGGCTGGGAAATATCATTTTTTAAAAGCCTTTTAGTTTGGACAATTCTCACTCAAAACTTCAATAGCAATTCAAGACAAATTAAAATTCATTCCCTACTCTCATTTAATGTGTTTTATTTTGTGGATCTTTCTTTATTTCCAAGCTAAAATCAGAATAGACCAATTTATGAAGGCTTACAAACGATTTATGGAAGAGTACATTTAAAAATTCCAACTATTAGGAGAGATAATGAAAGTATCAAACAAACTGGTTAAAGTTAATGGAATATTAACTAATGAAACCAAACAGATATTCTTATTCACGGGTCTCAGATGCATTGACGATTTCCATAACTTAGCTAATAATTCAAGAAAAGAAATTAAGGATGCTCTTAAAGAGTATGAAAATACTATCAAAAACAAAGTAAAATTAACTATTTTTCATATTTAAGATATCCTTATTTCTTTTTTTCTTATTATTTTGTTAAAATATTATTATTCATTTGTTTGAAGGATTTTAATGAGAAAGAATAACTACAAAATGAATTAATCTTGAAGATTACAAAAGAAATTGAGAATATTGATTAATAACGAGTGAACTTCATCGAAATACTGTCCGACGAGCTTTTTGAAATTATCAATAAGAAAAAACATAATCATCATACAAATAAAACTCATCTTGACGAGAATACAGACCCTATTGATAGTAATTCGTTGTTAAATGAATACTTCCCAGGTATCAATAAAGAAGATTTGGAAGTGATTCTCAAGAAAATGAAGAATAAGAAATACTCATTTAAGAAGGTAAAAAATAATAATGTCTTTTTTTTTTAGATTGAATATCAAAAAGTTAAAATAAAATTGTCTTTTCGTTTAAATAGAGTACTATTTAGTAAGATACAATAATAATATAAAAGACAATCGATACCTTTAAAAAGACCTTATTTCCAACAACATAATAATCAAAAGAATTGAGCAATGAAGAAAAATAATTAACTAACGCAGATCAGATAAAGATTTAATTAAAAGACTGTGCTTTGAGTATCGATAGGGCATTCTAGTGGTATTTAGATCAAATAAAAATCTCTCTAAAAGTCCAGGAGTTTCCTCTTTCCCTTGTTGTGAATACTCTCAAGAATAACATATCTCTTTCTGATAAGATCAATTAGATGCTTCCATTGAATAATGATAGGAAGTTGATGGAGAATAATAATGAGAAAGCCTATTAGTAAAAAATAAAAAACAGAATCAAAAAATACTTTAAAATTCTTAAGAAGGAATATCAAGATAAAAAAAGTAATCTCTTAAGGGATTTTAATAGTCCTAATAAGACGTTACCATTAAAATATCCTAATTTAATGAGAAAGTTTGAGTATAGTGTGACATTTATTACACCTGTTGGAATTCCCGTATCATTAACCCTGGAAATAGCGTTTAAGGTTGACTTTTCGTTTAAGATCGGAATGAATTCTGGAATTATTATTTTAAATCCTAATGTTGCAGCTAGTGTAGAAACAGTAGCGGAAGTAGGCGTGGGCCTGAAGTATTTTTCAATAGGTGGATATTTTCAAGGCACTTTTCTTAAGACTAGTCTGGAGCTCTTTCTTACGTTTAATCTCTTGGAAAATGTAGTTTTTCTTTAATAATTTAATTTTTCTAAAAAATACTCTTTAATAATAGTTATCAATATGCAATAATTATTTACTTCTTTTTTAGTTTCATGGTTCAATGATATTGAATGCAAGATTTAATCCGTATTCTATCCAACTTGGATTCTACATCAAGATTGCAAAAGTAAAAATAACTTTTTTAAATAATCATTTTTAGGATAATATTCCTAAACCATTACTCACATATTAATATCTCTTTTGTTTTGAATTGGTAAAGAGAATTCTCATCTTAGATCCCGTGGAAATTAATGGCCCTGAAGTGGCGCCTATGACCTTAGCAACATTCAATTTTTGAAGGATTGTTGACAGCAAAACAATAGATAAAAACAATTTATGAAAAATAATTGCCTTTTTGAAAAGGGGGGAGGGAATCTGTAGTGAATTTGTTTTGTTTGCTATGTTCATTCAATTTAAAATAAAACTGTTTCTTTTTTATTCAATCATTATTTACCACCAACATTTTAGAATAACTAAAGAAATAATCTCAAACATCATCCTCCTTTTCCATTCCTCTCTCTCCCTATTTTTTGACATCTTGTTTCATATCCCATGTTATACAGATTAAGATACATTGACATTCATTGTGATAAGGGATTTGTTTTAATTAAGGTATCAGAGAATTTTTATTCTATTGAATTAGTATTTACTAAGCTGTTTCAAAGCAGGTATGAAATCATTTTAGATAATAATCTTTTTAATAAAAAAGTAATGATTTTAAGTTTTATTTTAAAAGGAAAAGCTGAAATGAAAAATGATGTTTAAGTTCTTTAAGTTTCTTGTTTATTATTTCTGAGTCAAATTTAGTTTTCAGAAATAATCAATCTTTCAATTATTTTTTGATATTTCTGAATCTTTTTTTGGCAACAAGTAAAAAGTTTAATCCTTTGCTTTTTTTCGGCAATTGGATATTCTTTTTTTGGCTTCAATATTTTTGTTAAGGTTTGGAAGTGAGAAATAAAAGATTGTTCTTTTTTGTATTCATGTTTATTGTTTTTTTTTTATATTTGACTCAAAGGAATTTGAGGTTATTAAGAGGTTGAATTTTAATTCTTTTTAAAACCGCTGCAAAATTTTGGACTCATGAAATCCGTTTTCTCTTTATTATTGGAGCGTTTGAATTCACTAAATTCCTTTTTGGAAGCTATAGAAAGTCAAGTATAACTGTTAAGATAAAAATGATAATTTCCTGTGATTCGATAGATTCATTTAAATAGAACTTGATTTAAATCAGGGGGAGGGTAAGGGGAGAAGTCATACTTTCAAATAAGTAGAAATTAAATTAATTAAAAGAAACAGAGAGAGAGAAAGTTCTACTTAGGAATTAAACAATCAAAGATAGAGAAGTAGCCATCTGCAGCGTAACTCAAACTGTTTCTGTTGTTGCTAGTATCGCTCAGTCACAAGGATTATTGATGAGTTCATAGTCAGTTTATGTGAAACTTGCTTTCAAATACAATAAAAAAGTTGTGATCTTTCTCACCAAGAGATTCTCAGAAAAGGTAATATTTCAACATAACTATCGTCTTATCACTCTTCTCAAAGAGCTTATTTTCTCTACTTAAACTAGTTTACTCCTGCGCTGAGTTTAGATGAAAGCCATCAGCATAAAGAAAACGAGCTACATATCGCCCGAGCTCGCACTTTCTATATGAAAAAGAACTTCTGTGTGGATGACATAACTGAGATGGCAGCTGAACTCAAAACCAAAGGATACCAATGGTCAAACGTAGAGACCTTAGTCTCTCAGCATGGACCTATTAAACTAAGTTTTTACTTTAAGAAGTCCATTGTGTTCTCGGATAAACCTGACCCATAATTTATTCTGGACAGCGCGAACTCGATCTCTTTCAAGAGATGTTCAGCTCAGTTAGTTATGAATAGTTTTTTGAATGGAAATTTCCCAAACATCAGATTCTTCAGGATTGAAGAATGCTCTGTCAGTGACCATGATTTCCAAAAAGTCCTTCTCCGTCTTGAGCTCTTGCATGGACCTAAAGATGTAAGCACAGAAAAAAGAACAAAAATATGTGTTTTTTTTTATTTATTCTCACCCAACAAAAACCTATTTCAAAGATAGGAAAACTAGAGAAAAAGAAAGATAGCTTCACCTTCACTGACGTAGAGATTCAGATTAAACGCTGTCCCTTTTTATCTATCGGAGTGTTCGATTAGCTCAGAAATTGGGACAACGACTCTTTCTTAGATACCAAGAAAAAGCTCGAAGGATGCGCTCTCGGACTGCATAGCCTTAAATTTCTCAAATCAACATCTCTTCTGCAGTTTAGTGCCTGCCAGTTCTACAAGTAACTAAGGAAACTAAAGGTAAAAGATCACCCAATCTATCCCACTTCGAAAAAAATGCTTGCGATCCTGTTGACTTCTAGAAATTTCACTCGCAAAACATAAGCCTCTCTTATGAACGAGCAAAGAAAAGCGATCAAAGCAAACGACTAAAGTTTTAGCAGCAATGAAGAAGAAGTAAATGAATATGACGATGAAGAAGAAGATGAGGAAGGGGAAGGAATTGTGCATCAAGGAATGGAATAAGAATAAGAAAAAAGCTTTGAAATCCTATCCAATTTAGAAAGACTTTCCTTTGACTATTCGGTGTGCTACAATTTCGATGATTTGCCATTGCAATCAGATTATTTCACAAATCTTAAATCCATTTCATTCAATGGAAAACACGCACCGATTAACTTAGTTGCAGATAAGAATAACGCAAATAATAATTAGCCGTAATAAGCATCTTCTTAGCCATAGTAGTCTGGAAAGAGTGAGGCATCAGGTAATGCTAATAATACTGATAAGGGACTTGTAAGAATATAATTTAGTGGCATGCTGCCTTATTCGTTGAATTAGCTTTAATTGCTCAAACTAAAATCTTGCGAACTGCAAGCTAAATTCTTTAACAATTTTAAGTACATGGACTGTCTCAAGAATTTAACAGTGCTGAATTTCGCAAACTCTTTAATAGAAATGAAAGAATTCAGCAGTTTCATTACCAGCCCGAATCTGAAGCAACTTCAATCTCTCAATCTAAGAGCAACGAACATAGACGATATTATCTGCTCGATAATATCGGATTTCACAGTCGTTTCGTTTAAATTAATTGAAATAGACGTCTCAGAAAACAAAGTAAGATATTTTGATAAAGGCAACAACAGTTTAAAATAGTCATTAAACTTCAAATTGAGGGCTGATAATTTTTTATAATCTTTTTCTTGTTCTTTTTTCGTAGCTCATCTCACTCAAAGGAGTGAAATATCTGACCTTCATTGATACATTAAGGTGCATGAACATCCGAGGAATGGAATAAATTAACTGCTAGCTCTCGACATTCATCATCGATCTTATGGAGAGAAAACGTAGAAATTAATAATATTATTTTAATTTAAGATAATTATTAATATTTTTATAATAATAATTTTTTATTTTTTAAATTAGGTTCGCTCTACATTAAGCATTCTCTCAAGAAAATCGCTCTCAAAGGGATAAGTAAAAAAAACAAAAATAGAGAAAGTTCAGTGATTTTTATTGTCAGGAAATATAATATTAGAGTTAATCGCTGTGGCAATCATAACAATCTCATTTTTTCTTTCTAGGTTTAGAAGAGAAGCCACTTGAACAGGAAATCGAAGGCTTGGAAGAAGATAATCAAAGTGAACTTGATGATTATGGAAGCGGCGATTTCCTGAAAAGAAGAAATACTCATTTAAATGAGGATCAAGCAAAGGAATAAGAAGGAAGTCCTTTAGCTGATTCAGAAACCAAAAAAATGTTAAATAACGATGAAGAATAGACAAAAGCTGAAAGTAATAAGACTATTGTTGATCCTAAAAAATGGGCGATTCTCGATGAATTCTGTGAAAATGCACCTCAAATTGCACATATTGATTTTTCTGGATGCTGGAATGTCACTACACCATTACTGGAGGATCTATTCAGGCATAGATTGATTTGCAACTTAACTTATTTGAATCTGAGAGGGACCAAAGTATGCAACAATCTCATTGATATTCTAAAGTAATCATTTGAGCATGAAAAAGATGGAATCAAAGAATACTGGGTTTCACACAAGAAAAAACAATTCGATACTCAAAATCCTCTACAATATTTAGAAGTTAACAGTGCATAGTTTCTGCATAAAAATTTGCAATATTTCTCACTTCGAGAATGCAAAATCCTCCGAAGTTTCAAGATTAGTTTATTGTTCAATTTGATCCCCATGGAATCGTTGCAAGTGATCGATGTTAGCAGTTGTAATGTATTCGATAAATCAGTTATTCTGCTTGTAGAAGCAGCTCAAGAAAGATTACCTAATTTGACAAAAATCAGAATGAGAGCTATTAAATCTTCTCCACTGGGTATCCAATCACTTCGAAAGTTGCCTGCTAACAAAATAGTCCTGATAGATCTAAAATAAACTAATTTCGATGATGAGACTTCCCTGATGTTTTTCAGTTCCGAGAAAAATCAATTGTTAAAGACTCTGCAATTTCTATTTGTCAAAGACTGCAAATAGCTTACGACAACAGGACTGCAAGCTATGATAGATGGATTAGCTGGGATGACTAGAGCTGACATTTATAAAAAGAGATTCAAAGTCAGTGATGAAGATTTTAATAAAGAGGAAGAAAAAAGAAAGAAACTTAAGGATTAATAAAATTAGAAGGAAGAGGAATAGAAAGAAGCAGGTGGGGCTACGGACAATGGGACAAATGCTACTGGTGCTGGAACTGAGAATAAGGCTAAAATACCAAAGAAGAGAATGATCGAAGTGCATCCTTCTAAGGAAAAAAAGACCGAATCAATATTTAATATATTGAAAAGTCCTGCTTAGGTGAATAAGAGAGAGATATGTAATAATTTTGATGTGTTTGGATTGTTAGTGGATTGCTTTTAGCTTGTGACTGATCGGCTATTCTATAAGTTTCTTCGAAAGCTGCCTCACGTTGTTCAGAACATCTCAGAGTTAAATTTGAATAAAATGGGCAGACTGATTCTAGAAGATTTCAGATTTGAGAAGCTGGATTAGCATGTTTTTAAGAATTTAGAAATTCTGAACATCAACGACACTAGAATTTCAAATAATTTTGTCAGGAAGTTTTTGTAGTTCTGGATACACGCGAATTCGGAGAAAAAATCACTGATGAATAGAGGTCAAGAAGAGTTTAAAATGAGGCATTTTATGGTTCTTCGATGCTAGAGAGCACATTTTCTTAGTTCTTCAGTTCTAGATGTCTTCGTAAATTAGCTTTATGATTTTTGTTTTTTCTTAACAATTTTTGCATTTTTTTCTATAATTTCTCTCTTTTCTCTTCTAAAAAAGTTGAATGTCCAGAATATTAAAACTATTTTGAGTAAAACCTAATTCTAAATGGAACTTCTGCTAAACGAACTGGGCTTGAAATTAATGGACAAGGATCTAGCTTTCATGAAAGAACTACGCACAGCTGAGTTCCGATTTGTCACTATCAACATCCGTGAGCTCAATATCGAAAACAATCAATTCATTTCCTAACAAGGATTCTCTACGATTCTCACCTCGAATTGGATGAAATTTATCTTACGACTGAATGTGAGAAACACACAATTCGGAAATACCCAACTTGAACTCATTTCCTCCATGATGAAAGACAGAAAACAATCATAGCAATTTTCGAAACTCTAATATCTCGGCATTCGAGGCTGCATATTCGTCTCCAAGAGAGGCCTGTAACTTATCTGTGGGATGGATAAGCTCTCAGAAGACTTCGATCTCGGATGTATTTGCGAGTAAAAAATGCTCATCGACGCTGAATTAATGAAAGATATGGCTTAATCTATATATTGCAAAAACATTGAATATCTTGATCTATCTGAGAATGGCTTCAATTAAATCGATAAAGGATTTAAATACCTCTGCTTCAAAGGACGAGATGTCAAACTTAAACTAAGAATCATCAATGTAACTTCTACATGGATTTCAGACAAGGCTCTACAGTCCTTAGCTGTATCGGAGAACCTCAATTCCCTTGAAAAAATTATCATGAAAGATTGCAAGAGAATAACAGAAAGAGGAATTTCATATCTTGTTGATTCTAGGCATCTCTAGAACCTCGATTTGTTCTTTTTATTCGACTCCAACACCCACCTTGTAAGTGGAAGAGTTATCGATACCATGAAATACTCCAACAGAAAAGCATCTCTCAAAGTAATCAAACTAAACATGAAATTTTATGGGCAGTTCTGTGTAGTCATAGGATCGAATAAACGATATTTACTCATTTTTTTTTCTTCATTAGGAAATATCATTAGTGGGCTCACTCGCTCAAGACAAAGAAATGAATAACATAATGCAAGAAATTATTTCAGAGAGTTTCAAGATCAAGACAATCGATATTCGTAGAACTTCTCACATTGGATTGCTTGGTTTGTCTTACGTTTACAGCATGATCCAATGGAACATAGTCAAAAATGAAGATTCCGCTTGCTGTCTCATAGTTCTTATCATTGATAATAAAGTAAAATATTGGTGTTATTTTTCTTTAGAAGCTTTACAGATTCTATAGATTCTGAATATTTTTTTTCTATTTTTTTCAGAGATATCATGAGTTCAAAGCCAAGTGTAAGTATGAGAAATATCGAACAGAACTTGACGGTCTGAAAGATCAAAAAGATCTTAAAATGAAAGAAGTTAAACTTCCCATTTTCGAACAGCCACCCAAGACTTAAGAATATGAAGATATGAAAGCCTCATTTCATCCCATGCCAAAATAAATGAGTTTCGAAGAATTTGAGCGTCGTTGCAGTGAGATTATCTAAGAATTACAGCATCAACTGTTGAGTTGTGATCGTCCTGCAAAAATGAATGAAGTCTTCACTGGTGATTTCATCTAGCATCTATTCTTAAGCGCTGGCAGTCTTAAACATTTTAAATATGATTTCTTTTTAAGAAAATTCGCTCTCAATATTGATGAAGAATTCATGGATTCCCTTTCACTTGCAGACTAAAAATGGTAGATTTTCATAGAATCAGATTCCACTGAGCTTAATAACAATATTATTCCTGGATAGCAAGCACTATTCAACAATAACTTTTAGTTTTCTTAAGATCAAAATAACGACACTAACACTAACGCTAACCCTAGCAATGAGCCATAAAAATAAACTAAAAAGGAATTCCCACTGCTTACTAATTAATTTGAGTATTTCGATATTTCAGGAAATAAGAATCTCATGGATACACCTGTTTGCCGTTTCTTCTTGAGCACTTAGCTTGTGAGGTCTCTGAAAATCATTAATATCTCTAATACATTGCTAACTTCGAAGGTAGTATTAGCAATATGTGCTTCTCCTTTTTTACGAGATAATCTTGAATTTGTGTATTTTTCCAAATGTCCAAAGTTATCCGTAAAAGAATCTTTGCAATATTTGCTCATGTGCGATTTTAAACAATTAAAATATAAGCCTCTCTTAGCTGAATATCACTATGATATCAACGATGAAATCCTTGCACTTATGCTCCTGCAATTCAAACCAGAAGAAGTAACTAATGAGGAGATTATTTAATATGATTCTTTTTGTCATTTGAAACATTTTATCATAATTTTTTTTTTCTTTTTAATTTTCCCAGCTTCGATTCCTGAACTTGTAGAGTTCTAAAATAACTTCAGAAGGTTTACTACTCTTGGAACATCATACAAGATGCGATGAATTTTACATGCTTGATTTAGCCCACACAGGGATCAAACCAGAAGTGCTAAATACATTCATGAGCAACACTCCAGAATCACCATTTCCTAAGAACCTTCGATACATGTGGCTGGAGGGCACTTATAATCTAGAAGATAAATAATTAGATGAACTCACCTTTTGGGACAGTTTCAACTCCGATAATTTCGATTTCATGGAAATGTTACAATCAAAATCACGAAGACTCAACAAATCGCTCAGGCATCTCATCAAACCAAGATTGCGTCCATTTATCTTCAAGAAATCATACATTCAGCTAGACATTTTCCCTTTTATCCCCCCTTAAACGCTCATTGAATTCTTGAACGTCCAACTAATCGCAAACTTCGATGATTTTGCTGATTTAAAATATATCTCTCTAGGCTTTGGAAAACAACATTATCCAGCTTTGAAAAAAGCTTTTTCTTGGTGGGACCGACCAGATGTGGAGAAATATCTCATGAAATATTGTTTTAGAATTCAAAGGCTAGCAAATGATTACCAAGGACTACCGTTACTTTAATTAACAGCTAGATCCTTACAATCAAAAGATCAAGATGCCAGAGAAGCTGTATAATTTGATTTCCATAACTATTTAGCAGCTATGAGTTATTCTGATATTCTACAGATAAATCTCTTTGTCCGTCATTCTCATCTGCTGAAATTGGATTTTGAGAAAACTGACATGACTGGCCATTTATTCTTAGAATTGTGCTAAAGTATCAAAGGAGATTAAAATCACATCACAGAGGTATCCTTCAAAGGGATAAAGACGATCCGTGACGAGTAAATCATTGGGATGATGTTCGATGAGGATATCAATAAGATATTCCAGAAAATATCGGAAATCTACGAGAAACACAAAACGAAAAAGATGGCATAGAAAAAAGCTCAATTACATGAAGCAGAGTTAGAAATCTAAAAGAAAATCCGAGCAGCAAGCAAGACTAAGAAATTTCCTTATTTAGTGAAATTGAATGTTACAGACACTAAAGTCACTTAATACAGCTTACTCTAGATAATTAAGCTCACACCCTTTAACATGTCCTTCAGGATCGAGGATCTATTTGAATAATATGCTGATTCGAGTTACACAAAGTTAGACGATCACGTGATTAACCAGCTGAGTACTTCACCTTATCTCTAGAATTTCCAAGTCTTGAATTTAGAGAAAGTTCCATGCACCGCAGCCACTGTAAGTGAAAGAATAAACTCAAATTAATAAATCGGATATTTTCTTGATTTTTCTAATTATTTGCTTGATTATTTTTCCTAACATATGTTCTTTATCTTTAGCTCGGGAAGATCATGCGTTCTTCGAAGGCTATCAACATTAGTTCGATGATAATAAACTGCACAAATATCAGTGAAGATGCATTCATTACCTTGGCGAATTCCACAAATCTTCCTAAACTCAGCAGTATCAAATGTACCCATGACAACACAATCATTCGAAAATCCTATCACTACGTTATGCGAGCGTAGTATTTGAGTATGAGTCTCAAAACAGATGAAGGCATGCGAAAGCAGGATGTAATTGACACTTCGTAATTTATCCAGGCTATTATGAACTCCTTCTATGTGAATAACATCTAAACTTTAGAAATTCACACAGCTTAGAATTTTATGCAGCAGATCAAAACTTTATTTAAATTGTCTCGATTCACAGCGTTTATCACAAAAGTTGGGCTCTATGGGGTCAACGATACTGAAGAAAACAAAGATGTCTGGTAAATGGTGGCATCTTCTAAGAGTTTCCCAAGATTAGCTGTTTTGAGTGTGAAATCATTGTAAGTTAAAGAGCATTTGATGATTCTGCTAAATCAGAAATTCAAACCAGCTTTTGACATTGAGTCGCTGCTTAAAGACAATAAAGCGCTGATTGACAACGAAGTTATCATTTTCATCTCCAAATTGCCTTTGTTGCTCAATTCCAAGGAGATCGATCTCTCAGATCTCTGTAAGGATTTAATTAAAGAATTAAATTTTTGTTTTTAACTTCTTAAATAAATTCATAGGTAACATCAATGGAAACGCTTGGAAAGAGTTCGCAAACAGCAAATATGTCGTGAATGTTCGTAGGATAAATTTTTCCTCGAATACTTTACTTGAGTCAAAAACTGAAATGGATGATAAAGTCCGTTGGTATTTCTTGAATCCACCTGCTATCCCCAATGAAGGAGGAAAATGTTACAATTTATTTAGTCGAAATAACTTCTTCAACTTAGAGAAGCTGGATATTGGATAAAACAGAGGGCTTCCTGTGAAGGAAGTCGAATGGATTTTGCAGTCCATCAAAAAGAGGCATGTTAGTGTCAAGTTTAATTTCGAGGATATTTTTGAATAATTAATTGAATAAATCAAGCCATTTGTACTCATGACTAAGGAATCAGAACATAATTTCTACAATAACAACAATGAAAGTAGCATGATAAGTTTTGAAAATAATAACAATAATGTGGAATTTGATGAGCTGGACCGAGCTGCAGTTGAAGCAAAAGCAGCTAGCGAGTTAAAAAATATACTACTGAGTGATTACCTACCAGGATTGCATGGGTTATTCGAGAAATACTTTTTAAAAACCCGCGAATGGTACAGCACTCGTCATAAAACACTAGATCTCACATATTTCTAGTTCTTGACAAAATTCTCTGACTTAGAGATAATTTTTAGGAAAATCTAAGATTTAAGTTGCATTGAAACACTTAAATTCTATGAAGGTGCGTTTGAACAAATCTTCTCTACAACATCAATGAAATTCTTGAATTTAAAGAATGTGAAAATCTGCAAAATTTATGGACAGAAGTAATTAATGATCGATGAATATGGCAGTCAGCTGAAGAACATCATCAGACAGAAATATATTAAACCATATATCTTCAATATTAATGGATTCCTCGACAACTATTACATGAATCATAAGATTCAAAAAATGATGATTGAATAGAAAGGGTATTATGAGTGCTAAAATGAGCTGCAAATTTATCTGAAATTCATTGATTTTAAGGGAATCGAAGCAATTTTTTCCATGAATGTACATTTTGCAGCTAAGGTTATTACATTATACGATGCTGCTAAACCAAGAAAAAAAATACCTGGGTAGAACAGCAGTGAAGAAGAACAAGCATAAATCGATGTGCCTATTGAAATAACTGCAAATGACCCAGATTAACCTGAAGAAACACTTTAATAAAAGCAAGAATTATTCTTAGAGTATTTATCCAAATCACGAAATTTCAGTAAAATTAAGAAGATTGAGACACCTCTGCCATTGTCGCTGAAATCAGTGAAAGATCTACTGGAATCTAAAGTTCTTCATCCTTGCTATGACATCCAGTAACACGTGAATGATCTCGAAGTTGACAGTGATTATTTTACACTTTTAGTGAATTCTCGATTCTACAGGAATGTAAATAAACTCGTTTTTCCGAAATTGAAGGCTGGCGAGAAACAGGATTTTGATCCTGAGAAATTAGAAATAAATAGAATTTCAAAGCTTCTTGCTATTAAGATCATCGAACCGATTGAAAGCGCGCAGATCTTGAAGTAGATTTTTTCATTGGATAACGTGAAATTCAATAAGAAGTTGACCGCTGATAAATTTGAGTTTAAGAAACTTGAATCAGAGTAGTTCGAAGCAGCATTCAAAGAAGTTGCATTCGGATTAGATTGGACGGTTCTGCTAAATTTGCTGGAAAGAAATAAATAACTAATTGAAGGGTCTGTCTATGAGCAGTTAATTTTCAATAAAAGTGCATATTTCTTTTTAACATCGATAATTATCCCTGCTACATTAGATGCTGCCAGAGCGAGAGAAGTAATTAAGAGTATCAATGATGCACTATTGAAACTCAATTCCTCCATTAAAAACTCTGTTTAAGAAGGTGAACGAAGGGATAGCAAGGCAAAACAAGATAAAGAAAAAAGTAAAGAAGTCTAGTTACTTGCAACAAAACTTTCCTTAATGCAATTTCCATCAGATTCAGAGAATCAAAATTAGATTTTCACTTTCCTATCTAATCTCACACATCTTAAAGAAATCGAATTCTCTGATAAAATCACATTTGGACTGCAAGAAGCTAAAATTCTTATTCTCAACACATCTAGCACACATTTATCAGAGACTGTATTATCCTGGGTGATCCCTAAACTTTCCAAGCCTGAATTAGAGGAATTATGGACATTTTTATCAGCTGACGATGAGATTCCTAAGAATTTAAGTTATATTTCTTTCTCGAATAGCTAGCATTTAATGAGTAAAGAAGCATTGGCTTAGAAGATAAGTGATTTGAAAATTAACAAGAAAACTAAAAAAGACAATAACAAAGAGGATGATGGAGAAATCTAAGATAATGATGCAGGGGAAAGAAATGAAGAAAAAGAGAATGACGATAATGATAATGAAAAGCAGGAAAAACTCAGAGAAGAGGATAATCAAAAAGGAAACGAAAATGATAATGCAGATAATGGGAATGCTGAGGGAGAAAACGACTAAAATGACGAAGAGAATGAGGAGAACGAGTTGAATAATGCCGATAATGAAAATGTAAATTAGGATCTGGATAGCAAAGAAATCTAAAAGATTATTGATGATCTCAATAAAAACACGATAACTGAAGAGGATTTGTTGACATTTTTAGATCATTTCGAAGGGCTCCGAGAACTTGATTTCAGTAAGACTTTAGTCGACAAAGATCACCTAAAAGTCATTAGGAAGCTAAAAGTCTCTAAGATTTTACATTTCGTGAATTTCTAAGATTGTTCAAGATTTCCTGGATGCATACCGTTTATTTGGCTGATTTCAGATGACCTCAAACCATGGTTTTAATTGAATAAATACCTGACTCATTTACCATTAAAACTCAGTAAAATGCAAGATTAAAAGCATCTAATGAAGGCAATTATGAGGTGTATGTTCTTCAAGCGAAATTTCAAGTTCTTCGATGTAGATTTTGCTCTGAAAGACAATCAACAACCCAAATAAAATCTTCTTGAGATGTTCGAGTATTTAATCCGTGAACGTGTGTCTTGTATCGACATCACAGCTTTCATGCAAGGTCTCCCAGCGTATATGAAAAATTTTGTGAACGATGATCACATCGAGTAGATCTGCAAGATATATGGAAATGTCATGTATTTGCAACCAGAAATATTCCCAATGGTTTAATATGGATTTAATCATATTCTCCAATAGAAGAATATCCCTACAGCGATTCGGTTAATGTATCTACTGAATGAACCGTTTTAGAAGAAAATCAGTGCTTCCTCGCTATCAATTGTGTACTAATTAGCTCTAGAGTCTGATGATCTCAAAAAGAATCAAGTTGTAGCTGAAAGTGATTCTCAACTCAAGAAAATGCTTGAGCGTCTGAAACTTCGAATTCGTGCTAGAAGAAGGAATCTTAAGAATAAGAAAAAAATTACATTAAAATAGATTGAGAATGAAAATGATGTCAAAAATCTCAAAGTACTTGGAGTAATAGGGAAAAAGAAGATTTCTAAATAAAAAACCAATGCGAGCAACACAAATGGTGCTTAGTCTGAAAAATCTTTAGAAAACAAATTAGTAGCTGCAATAGTGAAAAAGAAGACAGTAGAAGAAAATACGAAAGGACAAGATGACGATGATGTTGACTTGGACGAACTTGTTTAAAAAACTGACAAGAAAGAAGCCGGAGATTTACAAGCCCATGAAGATGAATTTGCTATGAACGAGAAAGACGAAGAAGAACTTGCAGCAGCAGATGACGCCGCAGCAGAAGCAGCAGCAGCACTCAAAGAAAAAGATGCTGATAATGAAGAACAAAACAATCAAGAAGATGAAGATGAAGACGATGATGATGAAGAAGAAGAAAACAATGAAGAAAACGGGAAGCCTAAATTGAAAAACAAAGATAGCATCCTCAAAGCAGCCGATTTACTTGAAGAAGAGATGAATAACGTAGAGGAATTAGAAGATGGCAAGGATAATGAAGATGTAAAAAATAATGAATAAGCAGATGAAGAAGATGTGCATGCAGATGATTAAGATAATCAAAATGAAGATGAAGAAGATAAAAATGATTAAAGCGAAATTTTCCAAGGTGACACAATCCAGCTCAATGGAAATGACCAAAAAGATAAAGATAGTATACGGTACTCTTTTGCCGGAGAAAATGAAAATAGCTTCAATGATATAAGTAATGAAGTATCTCCAGGTGCTTCCCCTAAAACAGCTGTGATAAATTCAAATCGAAAGAGAAAAGTAAGTATGTTCGCAAATGCATAGTAAAAGAAAGGCACAGAAAAAAACAAAGAAAAAACACATGCAAAAGAGAAAACCTTTTTGTTGAATGAGGAGAACTCGAAGACTCTAACTCCTTCTAAGCCACCCAAATCTAAGGCATAAAAATTCAAATATGATTTCAAGGGTGAGATAACGACTTAAAAGCAATCTGTTAAAAATAACATGGTCAGAGTGTATGCATCTTAGACTGCTCTTAAACTGCATAAACAGCTAATCCATCTGCATAATCTCAGCGAGAATCTCAAGGAAAAGAATTAAAGAAATTTATTAATAGAGTAAAAACTGGCAGAGACAGACAAGTAGCTTGATGTGATTGATTTTGAGTTGTAAATTTTGGAATATCGTCGAAGGAATTTTTCAGCTTAAGAAGTTGATAATCTGTTTTCTTTTATGGAGGTACTCAATCTAGGAGAGAATAACCATCTGAATATGTATGGACTTAATTTCTATGTGGCAGAACATATCCTGCCTTGGATTAAGATGAATTAGAACTTGAATGAGCTGAAAGATGGCTAGAAACGTGGAAGAAAAATCATGTCAAATTTGAATCATGCAGCTTTGACAAATAAAAATAACAATAATCAATAAATGGAAGATGACGATGAGGCATTGACTATGGCTGGTGTGCTGAGCCCAGATCATGCTTTGGACGATAAACTTATTGAACATTTATCGTATTTGATTGACAGGAGATTAAAATAACTGAGAGAAATGGATCTCAGAGGGTTAAATGTTTCTGATGATTTTGCGGAGAAATTCAGTTTAATTCTCGGTGATGATCATAAACTTAAGCACCTCTCCTTGCTGGATCTATCAAATAATAGGAGATTATCTCCATTTGGGTTGAAGTTTTTATTTTCTTCAATAGTGAATCGCATTCCTTAGGGATTTAAAATTATTCTTTCTTCCACAAATAACGATGCGGAGCATTTGCGTCTATAGATTGAGTTGCTGGAGAAATCCATTTTGAAAGAAGCTGTTTGGATTTTAGATAAATAAAAGAAGCAAATCGAGAAGTATATTCGCTAAAATAAATCAAAATTATCACAGGCTCCTCCTTCTTAGAAGCAGCCGTAAAGGAAAAATTCAATTTTAGATTATGATCCTGAGATAGCTGGGGCACAACTTCCGAAAATAGAAAAGCTTGAATTCGTCGATATTAACATGCCCGATTTCTCGGAAGATGGGGATATTGTAGTCACCAAGAAAATTGAGGCACCAAAAAGCGTAAGAAATATTCAAAATCACACAAGCAGATCAAGAATTTATTTTAGATTTCTTTACTTTTTTAACGAAAATTGCTTTTCATTGTCTCTTAATACAGATAATCTTCAATGATTTTGAGAGTGTGGATGAAGAAGAAGAGAGACGCAAGAAGCTGCTGAATGGTGAGCTGCAGTTTTTCTTCTCCCGCGAGAAATCCTTGGATGAGAGAATCGTAAGAAAACTGGAGAAAAATTCTGACTTCAAAAACAAAATCGAACGATTAAGATGCTTCCAATTAGCTTACCGTAAGGCTATTCAAGAGAGCGGATATCAAAGTATCGGTCACTAGACAGACATTAGAATGATAGTCTAAAATGTTGTGAATCTCGGTCTGTATTCTGCAATTAACATTGTGATCAGAGATAACTGGAAACGGCACAAATACTTTATTATCACAGTAGCCATCCTTGTTGCACCATTTACATTCTTCCATCTACTCATGATGGCGACTTATCGATTGACTTTATTCCTCCAACGAAACTAAATTCAACTGAGATGCAAATTTGGAAGTAATAAAAAAACTGATGTCATCATTGAATTGGATAAACTTGTCCCAGATAACATTCAAAACACTGATTTCTTCTTCGATGAAGACGTTGCTTAAGTTGATCTACTGCTATCTAGAAACAAAAAGAAAAAAATACCCACAGAGCTTTAGCGAAGAAATGGAAGACTCATTTGCGAGTACATTAATAAACCTGAGAATTTTGTTTTCCAGTAAGTTTTACAAAAGATAAACGACAGTAGCAATAAGGAAATCAATCCACTTAATTATTTTGATTTCCTGATTATCTTCAACTTCTTTGTGTTCACGCTGCTGCTATGCGTCGGCTACACGTACTACATTATCTTCTTCTACATTCCTAATAATTACCCTGAGCATTCTTGTAAGAGCATTCCCGTGTGGTTCGACGTTCCGTTCTTTTTGATTGGACTATTCATAATAGCATTTGAAGGTGCTTTACTGTAGAATATTGAAAAAGTCATAGTCTCCTAGAAGATATTTAGTTTTAAGAGTCTCTTCGTGGTGTTCCAGCTTTACAATTCTTTTATGCAGCGGTACAATCTTTACACGGATATGATCTTCGCCTTCAACATCTATTACTGTGATAAAGCTCCAGATCTTGGGTTGATCAGTATCTGCATATTAGCAGCTCATTTGTTCTTTTAATCTTCATCGATGATATTTGCGTTCATCTAAGTGTAGGTGGCAAAGCGTGTAATGGACAGCCAGCCAATTCACAATACGGCATTTATTAACTTATACACAAAGATTGCTCTGATTTAGGATTTCAGTGGGCTTTCATCTGTTCTGGATAGGTTTTCGACGTCTTCTACAATCACCCTTGCAGGACCGTTTATCCCGAAATAACTTTTAAATGTTAAAATACCTTAGATTCTACTGACGAAATTCTAAAAAGTATTCCTAGAGGATGTGCCTTAAGTCATAATTGTACTGATCTACAATCTGCGATTCAGCAAATCAAACAATCTCCTTGAATGGGAAAATCTTAGAGTAACATTGTTTTATCCTTTAATTTTGGAATAACTTTCTGTCAAATATTTGCACTTTATGGAAGATAAATTTTAGCTAATTATTAATATTTATTTCTGCAGGTTTTGTTGACAACTGTCTTGTCTATGTACAATTCCTTGAACTCTGCATGGTAGGCACATCCAAGTGTCTTTAGGACATATCAAATGTAAGATTACCTGAAATTCCGGTAGAACACCTCAGAGATCTATAAAATTAAAATTGAAGGTAGTAATGGTGAAAATAAGATTCACATGTCGATCCCGAAAGTTATCAGTAAGGTATTCTCGTTTAACTAAAAGTTTTAACTCAAAAAAGAGACGATCGAGGATAAACTCCGATAGAAGTAGAAATCAAAACCAAAGAAAAAAGAGAAAAAAATCGACAAAGATGGGTAGTCCTCTAGAGGTCAAAATAGCTCGCCTGGGTCTGTTGTTTCAGGAAATGGTGGGGGAGAAAGTAAGAGTTAAATCAACGTATCAGAAAAAGAAATTGGATAATCCTAAACTAGCATTAAATCACGAGCTTCAAATGGAGCATTGGTTTAATCTTCTGCAAGAACAGACAAATCTGTGAAATAGCTCTTCCCAAAATAATTTAAGCAAAAGCTGATTGATTTCTTGCTTGAATAAGAAAAATCGAACTTGCAACCGCAGTGACAAGAGAAACATATAAAAATCTGCTCTAAAAAAGATTCTGTTTTTTTACTACTAAAAATAAGGCTAGAAGAATATATCTTTTCGAAAAGACCAAAGAAGATATTTTCATCCACATAATAGAAGAAGAAAAAAAAGAAGATATTTTCTTTCCCTTTGCAGCTATCTGCTGCTTACTCTACTTCTAACTTTACAAATGCATTTAAACTTGCAAACAATTATTGAACAATTCATTAAAATCATCTAATTTTTACAAAAAAATAAATTATAACTTTGTCTTATCATTTTTAAAGAAACAAAAAAAAAGTTAATCTTTTTCCTTGCTTTTGTTGCATGGTTGTGAAATGAGATTGAATAATTGAAAGGGGAGGGAAATATGGGTTCCTTTGATAAGTTTTTAATTTGGTTGTGAAATGGACAAGCAATCAAAAGGATAATTTTACTTTGATTAAACCTATTTTTTTCATTTGATCTTTTTGGGAAATTAAATAACAACTAAATAGCTTAACTCCACTCTAAGAGGGTGAATATCTTTGAAACAAACTTAGAAATTCTGTATTCAAATTATGTTTATTATAAACTTAGAAATTCTTTTTCCAAGGTAAGTTTATTCACCAAAAGAGTTGATTTATTTCCTTCTCCCCTTAAAAATTTATTCATAATGAATTTCTAAAATGACAAAACCTACCTATCAAGATATGCAAAACTAAAACAATATGATTTTGATAATTATACTCTTTCTGTGATACATCTCATCATATTATAACTCATTTAATCAATTCCCAAAGGATAAGCCCTGCTATCAAATCATTAGACGAAGTTACAGAGTTGTCACATTTACTCTCTTCCTCATCAGTGAGTCCTCAATTTGTAATAAAACTTTCAAGTATTTTTCTCAATTCCTAAATTCCTCCAACTAATTTGTGGTGGGAAATTAAATTGAGAAAGAAAAAACTGTTAATTTATTTTCTAAAAAAAGGATTTTTTACTAAAAAAAAAAAACAAACAAAACAATATTTGTGAGATTTGATTATTAGAAACAAAAAAGACGAAAAATAAGAAAAACATATGGGAAACTAATCATCCAGTGCATAAGGTAGCATCTATGTTTAGACTGATCAGCCTTTCTACATGTCAGGAGATACAGTTACTGGAAAGGTCTACATAAATATGATCGAATCGTATCCTGCCAATGTTCTTTAACTCAAAATCAAAGGATATGAAGAGTAATTTAGATTTGTTTAATTGTCCTGAAGATATTGAGCTGGTTTATTGTTCTTGTCCTAACATTTTCTTATGATTTAAATCCTAGATGCTAATGGGAATAAGCTAAAACAAGAGAGATCACGAAAAAAGGGCCATACGGTGAAGTTATTACAGAAAACGAGACATATTATGAAACCTAAAAAGGCAGAAATTCATTCTATTCACATAAATTCCCTCTATACATTTGGTCAGGGTTCAGCTACATGCCAGCTGGTTAATTCACTTTCCCTTTCCAATTCAAATTGCTGGACTCGCTGCCTGGAAGTTACTTTGAGAAAGGCGTCGAAAACGGCAGTGACTACAAAGCTGTGATTAAATACAAAGTAAAAGCAGTCATCGAAGGGAATAACTCAAAATAACTTAAGAATAAACAAGATCTTGTCATTCGAGAGCCTCTTAAAAACTTTGTGACAGCACAGTACGGTGAAAATAGAGTTAAAGTAACCATTATCTTTAGTTATCTTTGTGTTTATTCAGAATAATTTATTAATTTTTCTGTTGAGGAAAGTTTAGATAAAATATTTTTATTTCTCATTTTCTCATTCTTTGTTTTATTCTCAATTATAATAACTTGACATTTAATTGCTTTAGCCAACTACATGGTGCTGCTTGAGTTAAGGTGAGTCGCATATCAAGTGCCATTTTGAGAAGAACACATATATTCCAGGAGAGACTGCGAGGATGTTAGCAGATATAGATAATTCGCAGTGTAATTTAGCAGTAACTTAACTACGTTGCAGCTTTGATAAACATCTTCGTCTGACTTCAAGCAAAGGGAGTTAGTTGAATGTCAAAAAAACCATATAATCCCGTAGTTTCGGAGGAGTAGGTCCAAGACAAACAGCTATCGATGCTAATAGAAAAACAGCTGAATTAGTGTTAAATAATCCGAAGGGTGATCCAATCTAACCTTCTACACATGGACGCTTAGTGAATTGTGAGTACAGTCTCAAAATACTAGCTGATTTAGATGGAGTCATATGCTGCTCCAGTGAACCAGAAGTGATAGTCCCAATATCAGTAGTATCACTTCCTCCAGTGAATTATGGTGTCGTTACAGCTCCACCTAACTGGAATCCTCAAGTGTTCGAAGTTAAATCTTTCGCATTCACAAACGAGCAGCTGTATGTTAAAGCTCCTCAAGTTCCTATTTCTCTCAATCTCAATGTGGCTCCTCCATTCATTCCAAACTTAGCACCTCCTTAAATGAATGTTCAAATGAATGTCCCATCCTTGAATGTCAAAGTGAACGCTTCTTAACCGAATTTCGTCCCTACTGCAAACATCCAAATGGGTGTTCCAACAATGAATGTGAATATGAACATCCCTCCTCCGAATATGAATGTCAAGATCAGTGGAGATAACTTCAATTATAACAACAACAATAGCGATGCCTAGATGAATGTAAATTTTGGCATGCCCACACTGAATATGAACATTCCTGCTCCAGACATGAACATTTCCCTCAACACAAACCAAGAAAACACCAGCAATGTTGGGCTTCAAATGAACATGGGATTTAACGATGGTGGACACAACAACAACAATCAGATGAACATGAATATGAACGCTGGATTTGGATTCAACTAGAATGATTTCTGAAAAGATAGATTTACAATTCTCAACAGTTTTTGGATTTTTGTTCATTTATTAGACAAAAAAGATTTATTGTTTTTTCATTTTGTTTTCCAAGTAAGTAAGAATTTTAGGAAAAATAAATATTTTTTTAAAGATCTTGAACACCATTAAATAATAACGTATGATGGGCTCCATATTTTTTAATTTTATTGAACATTTTTCCATATTTTAGAAATCTATTTAATTCTGCAATGAACTATTTTGGTTTATTAAACAAAAATGCTATTTATTAATTTCTCTTTCTCTTTTTTAAAAATTTGAAACCTTATTTTTTTATTCAATTAGTTTATCTTTGATAAATTGAAGATCAATCAGGGAGGAAATGTACGAATTTTCAAAGGAAGATCTTTTTTGAGAGTTTATACTTAAAACAAGAAAGAAAAAAAATAATTTGGATTGAATAGATATTTTCGTAGATGGCATATTACTTGTACAGCTTGAATTATGAGAAATATTATTGCTCGCATTGGTATTCTCCTGCAGCATTGTTGTGTTATTGCACATACGTGATAATATTAACCATTCCATTCATCTTAGTAGCTTCAACGCAGAGTAAATAGTTGAAATAATTTAGAAAAAAGCATCTTGATTGATGTGTGTTCATTTTGGAAACTTAGATTTATGGGTGACTTAAGTTGACGTGTTTGAACAAATATCCTTTGACTTCAAGACAAATTCACAGTATTTCATAACTGTCTTGAGTTTAAATTCAGGAACAGCAACATATGCTTCTGACTTGATAACAAACATGAAAAACCAAGAAGCAACACAATAAAATATCCTGTAGCGATCAGTTTCTGTAAATTAAGATTAAATAAAACCTATCATTTTTGCAATATTTTTTTGCTTCTACCCAAGTATTCACAACAAGACTACAATCAAGATGGAATCGTTGATCATATTGAAATTGATGTTACTATGATATTAAATTCTCCTACCACGACTGTCTAAGAAATAGATGCGATATTCTTCTTTGATTTCACGCTTCAAGTAGATTCAATTACACAGGATTTCAAAATAATTACACAATAAAATATCTCAAAACTGCATTCACAATGATGGGTACTGTTATTTTTTAGAGCGCGACAAAGATTCAGAGTTCTGGCATGATGCGATTCAACACCAAGAATTTCGCTGCACTTCCCCTCAAAAGCGTTGTATTCACAGGAACTTCACGTTTCGTACAATCTAAACCATTGCCTAGATCGAAGTAATGTTTGTTTTAGGAATGATTTTTTTAATTTAGAAGTTGAAAAAGACAAAGAAATGATTAAATTATTAGGAGGAATTCAGCATAATGTGATAAAATATTTGATAGGTACACTTATCTGTAGATGGCGAATGTAAATCCATTTTTTGACAACAACTTTATCATCGAAAAGGCTTTTGAAGCATACTATCGAAGAGACTGTAATACAATTAAGATTTGAAAATATCTAAACCAATAGTTATTTTAAAAAAATGTGGTTTTTATCATTTCTTTTTTCAGTGAGGATCGAAGCTGCTTATGAGACACATATTGCTGCAATATGGAGCTCAACTTTCCCAGATAATTAAGTCACTGCAAAGATTGTACTCGATCTTGATGGCAAAAATTTAATCACTTATAAACCTACTCTTCTTCATCTCGTTCGCGATGCTTGGATACAATATTTCTCATTATTCCTACCGTTTCTTATTTTCGGATAATTCTTCTTGCGATTTGTCTACAAATATAAATTCTTTTTCACATATCTTCAAGATAATCTTCCTAGGAGAGATCTTAAAAGATGAAAATGCTGCTTTAATAGCCAATCTGTACAATTAGAAAATTCTTATTGATGCATATTGTTAAGTTAATAGATTTAAGCTTAGTCTTTTTCTAATTAATCTCTTTTGAACTTTTTGTATTGATCACAACAATATTTTTTAATACCAGCTAATAGAAAAGAAAATATTCAGATATTAAAACAAACTTTCTCTGCTTCATTTGCTGAATTCTTAATTATCTGACAACAAGGTTAATTTCTATTGTTCAGCATTCACTATGATATTATTTGATTAGTTTACTTATGTTGTTTTGTGGATTTCGAAAAAGACAAATTATTGTCTTGTTTGGAGCTTGCCTATTTGAGTTTAAAAAAATATTTAAAAAAAGAATAACACTACTAAAATCATATCTTTGTGTTGTTTTTCTTAAGGTACTATTTTTTCTGAAATAATTTCAACAAAAAAAATGTTGTTAAACTTCTTTTTTTCTCCCCAAACTAAATTGGTATTTGTTAGAATTCACTCAAGAAGTAGAATATGTATTGTTCAGATTTAATATTTTTATTGCTCATTTGTATCCTTTGATTGTTCTTAGATTTGCGTTGGAATAAAATCTGATTCCATTCAAATAGCCAAATTCACTCAACAAACTATAATTTTAAAAAACAAAAACTAACTAACAGACACGTAAAAGGCTTAATTAACTTTGTATTTCGAACAGTGATTTTCAATTTCAGGTTAAAATAGTCTTTGTAATCTAATTGTTTAATCTGTAACAAAATCAATAAATCTCCCCAAAACATCAAATATTGTTGCAAATAAATAATGCATTTGTTTACCTAGATTATCATTTAGATTTATTGTTTTGACACTTTTCAAATATTAGCTTTAATTATCTTGGCAGATTAATTAATTAAAAGCTTGAAAAAAAAAAATAAGGGGAGAAAAAATGAATGCTATTGAGAAGGAGTAAGATAATGGCTCTGTTGAAAAATTAGAAGAATTTATGAATTCCAACAAATGGAGGAAGGATGAAGAACAAATAGTCATATTTTTGAAAAAACTGAAGGATGATTTGGCGGTTTCATTCTTGTAAAGCAGAGCTGAACGGAATCAAGGAGATGACATCAGTGAAGAATCTCTTCAAATAGAGCTAGAGTTAGCAGTCAATGAAATATCGGGCAAAGAAGAACAGCTAAATTTAGCAGTCTAGCTTGGATGTATGATTAAAAGAATTAAATCATATTATTTTTTGGGTATGTACTGGAAAAATAAGGAAAACTGCAGCATATCAGCAGGAGAAGAATGGAAAAAATCTCTAAAGAAACTGTTTTGAAAATTTGTTAGATTTCCTGCTGGAGAAGCTAAAGGAGTTAAAAAGTACATTTGAAGAAGCAATTACCAACCTTGAAGCAGACAAAGAGGATATTAAGAAAGAGCTAGAGTTCAGCAGGCAGTATTGTGATGAATATCAGGTAAGATTTGTTTATTTCAGCAAAGAGTTTCATAGAAATAAAAATATTTTTGAAGGGCACACTGAATTCAACAATAAATATCAATTTTACTTAAAAAATGATACTTTTTAAATATATTTCGATCAATTTGCATCCAGCTCACTGTGGTTGCTGCATGCCCATCATATGCAATCATTTATTTTTTCCACTTTAAATCGAAAAAATGCATATTTTGCTTGATTGATTGTTTAAATATTAATAACTTTAACTACTCTTTATGGGAAATATTAACTTTGGAAGAATAGAGTAACATCTTCAAAATGTAAGGAATTTACTTAGATTAGATTACAGTGCTTAACGGAGTAAAATGCTTAGCTTCGCAAAGAATTATCAGATGCAGAGGGAGACAATTACTAGCTCGCAACGCATGCTAATCTTCTCAGTTAGCAGCTTACATTAGCACATTAAAGCTTAAAAGAGGCAGTAAGATTTTTAATTGATTTTTAAGGATATACGAATAATTTGGTTTGAGTTTTTTCGAATGATTCTTCAAATATTTTGGGGATTACTTAATGAAGAGTAATCAATTAATAATTTGTATGAAATTTGTCAAGTGCCCAAACGACAGTAACTTTGTTTTGTTTTTTTTCATCAAAAGTGTAAAAGAAAAAGAGCATTACATTTAAAAATAATAACTATCGAATAATTTAATCTATTTTTGGAAGAAATATTTATTTCCCTTTCCCCAAAACAACCAACAGCGGGTAAGGTATTTTATTGAAAATACAATTTCAAAATGAAATTATCAGCCTCTTCTTTCCCAATAATCTCTTGCTTTTTTCCAACAGCAAGAAAATTGAAACAGTAAGTTAAAAAAAAATTCCCCTCCAAATCCAAGGTCATTAAAAAAAAGAACAAATTAAATAAAAGTTTTTTATTAATGTAAACTAAATTTGTTCTTAAAGTGTTAATTGATTTTTCTAAAAAAAGAACGAATTTCTTGGGGGGGATGAGGAGGGAGGACTAAGATAATTTTAATTATTTGTTAGTTTTTGATTTTTCAAAGTGATTCTTGTAAAGAATAAAGAACTTACTGTTTTTAATAGAACAATCTTAGAGAAGAACATGCAGATGGCGAGCTAGACAAGGTATATTAGGAGCTAAAAGGGATTAAATTTCATAACTCTGAGCTTGTAAATGAACTCAGAGAATCTAAATTAAAAGTTGAAGTCGAAATGCATTAATCACAAGAATGTTAAGTTGCCATTGATAATCTCAGACGATCTGTATTAGGTAAGGAGTTCAATAAATGAAAAATCAAATGCCATGATTAAATATTTTGTTATGATTTTTTTTTTAATTTCAATTTTGTGAAATGATCTTTGTTAGTCGCTTAAAAAGAAGGAGAAACAGCTAAACTGTAAGTCAGAGAATTAACAGCCTAACAAGAAGCAATAAATTAAGAAAAAGAGAAACTAGAAAAAGATTTAAGAAGGCTCTCCCTTTTTCATCCACAAGCTGATTTAAATAATTAGAGTACTAACCAAGAGTATTCATGCTATCATAGCAACAGCATTTTCCTCTCTCCTTAGCTAGGCTCTCATGAGGAGCCTCGAGAAGCAAATGGCTGTAAAATGAAAACTCCAATTCATAATAAATATTTTTTATGTTATTTCTTATTAAATAAAGGTGATTAACATGAAGATCTCAAAGGATAATTGAATAGTGAGAATACCTTCAATTAATTCGCATCTTAAGAAAGTTATTATCTTGATGAAACAAGGAAAATACTCAAAATCAACCATGAATCCTCTTTCAAGCATAATTCATTTTCTACTTTGACCAAGCTAGCCTCATCCAAAGCAGACGTAATAGAAGGATAATCTATCCAACCGTCGATATTTATAGGGATTATTGATGAACAAAACAAAGATGCTAGGAAATTAAACTCTGTGGATAACAAAATAATTGGTAATAATGAACAAAAGAGTTTACAAGAATAAAGTGAACTGACTTGCTCTGAGGGAAGTTCAAAGCCGAATTTGGTTTCGAAAGAGAATCCAAATAATAGCTAAAAATAACTTAATGGAGCTCAAAATTAAATCAAGACTAGTGAAATTATTAGTTACTTTGATCTCCAAAATAATAATCTTCGACAAGATGAGAACTCAGAAGTACATTGTATCCCTAGTACCTTAATCCAAACCATTTCGAAATACTAAAGTAACCGCTTGATAAAAGCTCCTCCAAGCATTTCTCATGATTTCAACAGATTATAAAAAACCACTCGCTCCTCCAATTAATTCGGGAAAATTCAACCTCTTCCCCCTTTATGTTAAAATCAACAAAATTCCGATAAGTTCATAAAAGCTTTCTCACGGAAGAATAGCATTACACCATGTTCATTGAATTTCCCTGAGCTAAACACGCAAAATTCCAAGATTTCAGGTTAGGCGTATTCTATTAGTAATAATGAAGATTAGAATGAATAAGCAAATTCAAAGAAGGTATCCACTGATGAGGCCATAAATTAGCTATTTTACAATAAAAATATCACAAACATCGTTTCTTGCAAGACCGCGAACATAAATAGCCCTCTTGGGAATTTTTAAAACCATCTGTCCATAGAATAAAATGAAAACCATCATGCAAGCAACTCGATTTAAGAAAGTTACACGAGAAATAAACAAATTTCAAACGATTCGTAGATGTTTAAGTCAAAGCTAGAAGGTGAAAAACTCTTGCAGATAAACAAATCTAAGACATTGTATCCTCGCAGAAGAGATCCTTATGAAGTAAAGGCATTTCTTTGTGATTTTTTGAAATGTTATTTTGTTTTTTCAGTTTTAAATCATCTTTTTTTGTTGAATTTGTTTTTGGTAAAATAGGAGTTTTTCATGCTCTTATCACAATGTGTGAAGTTGAATTCAAGCTACTTTGATGAAATAAGTAGCATTGACATGCAGCCATTGTATCAAGAAGTCTAGAGATTAAATATTCCTTTTTAGAAGGTAAAAAAAAACAGATTTGATTTTTTAATGATTTTTTTTGTGTTTTGGTATTCTGAAGTGGTAATCCTATCTAATTGGAAAAGTGGAGAAATACCATTCTTTGATGAAATAATCCAATCAAATGTGTAAAAAATACAAGGTATTACTAGATGAAACTTAAACTTCAGGAAAGCACATCAGTCTCATTCTGTGTTAGATACCTATTTTTAGCGGATCTATTATTGATACACAACAAAAGCAATCTTGATCGGGTCTTACTCCTTTTGTTGCAATAACACAGAGAGATTTGTAAATATTTTCAATGTAATAAATCGCTATTGGTATTATTCTTTTGGCAAATTCAAATTTTGAGCTTACAATTAACTATTCCATTTTTATGTAATAATATTATAATCCAAATTGTTGCAATTTCAAGTGGAAAAGAGGGTCAGTGATTTGAAAAAAAAATGAGTTAATTTCATAAGAAGATTCTTGTAATAATCTTATTTTTTGAAAATGAAATTAATTTCATCATGTTTTCTTCAATTTTTTGTTTGTTTTTATGGGGTTTATAAAATATATTTATATAATGATGGCCTTATGTGGCTGATATTTTTGTAGGCTTCAATAAGCATAAGGTCTAACTGCATGTCGAACTTAATGCAGATAGGCTTGCTATTGAGGCTACTACAATTAATAGAAATTCTGTTACTTGATTGCCTCTTCGCGTCTGAGGTATTCATAGTAATTAATTCCTTGTTTGTCGTGTCCTTCAACGATAAAAGGATGATCAGGAGAAGGGATGTCCATCATTGAATCCTATGAGCTGCTAAACTCATCGTATTCCTTCAAAGCATGGTAATCTACTTGATCTTCCCACTTGTGTTTGATGAGATTCTCAGAAAGGAGACTTGGAGTATCGACGATATGATTGTGCTTAGCGAATTCATGAGCTTGAGAGAACGCATAAGAACAATCTTATTCTTATTAACCAGGTTAAGAGCGAGTTTCTTCTAAGGAGAGACAAGGTGTTTCAGGTTGTTATGTTTAGTTGAATAGCTTTTTCAGTGCTTCTAGTTACTCAAGTTTCTCCTTTTAGAGTTCCTCTAATTTCTAGCTGACTTCACTGTAGTAATGCTTGTTTGCAATTTCTTTCTTCATCTCTGCATCCTGATAATCCTTGTAAAACTCCCAGAATTTCTGTCTTTACTGTTGATGTTGTTGTTATTGGATTCTTGTTTCGCCGTAGATTTTCTCATTATTTTCAGTTTCATTCTAGAAATCCTACGAATTGTGGAATTCTTCTCTCTCCTCGATTTCAAGTGAGTTAAGGTTCATGAGGAGTTTCTGGAAGATCTATTCCTGGCTGAGGTTTCTGCATTCCTCAACGATCTATGAGTAAGGTCCGATCATTTGAATCTACTTGAGACTAGCTTCTAGCGCACCCCAGTTTTCTTGGTTTTGCTGTTACGGTCCAGGGAAAAGGATCATCATATAAAGTAAGAAAATCACAAACGTAGTACTCCAAGCACCACCTTTTGTGAATCCTGAGTGAGAAATGTTTTGATGTTATCCACTAACATTCAAGCAGTTTGACCAGTGAGGAGCCTTCTAAAAATCAAAGAACTCATAGATCGAAGCAGGTCCAGCTGATTTTTCACATAAAGGAGAAGATAGTGGCTCAGCGGTCAAGGGTAGATCCTCTGAATCACATGAAGAATGGTAATCTCTAGCAGTGTTTATCTTGTAATTATACTCAATCAGAGGAGCATTATTATTCTCAGAAGAAGAACTGGTTGTCTCAGCTAAAAAATCGTGTTGACTCTTGTTTAGCGTACCACATTTGACACATCTGATTTGCCTCTTCAACAGTGCTTGCAGTTGTTTATTCTCTTAAGTTAAGAACTGCAAATCCTTCTGCAAAATATCTTCTTTCATTTTTTTCCTATCTCTAGATAACTAAGCACTCTCTCGATTTTTCTCACGCTGCCTTTCAGCTCGTTCTTCTTTTGTCATGTTTTCATATTCCTTTTCAGAAATGAAAAAGATTTAAAAATTTCCCTAAGTTAATAATATTAATTTGATTTATTTGAAATTAAGATTTATTTCTTAGTCATTTACAGACACTAATTAAAAATCTCTACCTTTCTCTCAGTTTTGGAGATGACTTCTTCAGTAAAGATTTATCGTTCTTGGGCTCTTTATTTCTTTTTATCCCTTTTCTCTCTTAAGATATCCCTTTTTGACTTCATTTCCCTTGGAGCTGCAATATTCGATTCTTGTTAGGTATCGCAACATATTAAAGGTTCCTCTGATTAACATAGATCTTGTTCTTCCTTGCAATGTGGGTCAACAAGGTACTTAATAGCTCCGATCTACTAGGATTGCTGCAAATGAGCTTAGAGATGCTCGCGCAAACCAAGTGGACTCCAAGCAAGCTCATATTAACAGGTATTCTAGATTTCTTCATTGATAGCATGAAGCGAGCAATACGGGACGTCGCTCATTCAGCGCTTAATTAAAAAGAATCAAGCACTAAAAGCAGGTTTTTGAAAATTGTTTTTCCCCCTTTTTTCTTATGGAAATCACACACACACGCACTTCCTCTGTTCTTCCTTTCCCTTCCCAGTAATTTTTAATTTTACTCGAGCTATTTCAATTATATCCCTCGTTGTTTCTCCCTTGTAGTTTTTAACCCACGTGGGGGGTCACACAGAGAATAGCTGTCTCTGAGATTCTAGAAATTTTAGTCCCTCATGTTAGTCTTTAACTATTTCTGCATTATTCGAATTCATCAGAAACTGACTTTCACTATTCCATTCGTATTATTGTGTATTATTACCTTATCTTCCCATAACGCAAAGCAGAATTATTTTTGCATATTATAACTTACATAATTACATATTTCTCTCTCACTTGCCCCCACCATCCTCCATCGCTGTGGTTTCCCATTTTAGCAACTCTTAAATACAATTTAGTGTAATAGCAAATACAAAAATAAGGAATTAATTCCAAAGGCCTACCTTAATAATATTTCAGCTAAGTTAAGCTCTCCTTGATAAGAATCTTTTGGACGTCAATTGTTCTACTTTATAATACGAATTAAGCACAATTGAGATCAATATTGACTTCTCTCAAACAAGTATTTTTTCTGTCCTTCAAATTATCAAATACAATTCGAAGACAAAAATAGTATTATTCTTTTTCTATTAATCAAATAGATTGTTTGAAGAGAACTCAACGTTTATCTATTTGAATCAATTTCTTTCTTTTGTAAGTTTATTTCAACCTTCTCCCCCAAAATAGCATCTCTTCCCGATTAGTCATATTTTCAAATAAAAACTTTCTGGAAATCAAAAGAACTTTAAAAAAGCAAAATACATTATTATTTTAGGAACATTGATAACGAGTACTGTTAGCCTTTAAACTTCATTATAATCTTTGCTCTTTTGGGATTTCTTTGCATTGCTCGTAACCAGTGCGCCAGCGTTTCTCTAAGTTCTGAAAATCACAATCGAAAATAGGTTTGCCGAGCCATTTGTTGACATAATTGTGTCTCTCACAGACCCACATACTTAGAGTTTCATTGTTCTCAACTGCAGGAGGATCTATTCATTTGGAAAAAAACAAACCATTTTTAATTATTTATTACAAAAAACATAATCTTTCTATTAAACTCAATAAATTTAAAAAATTTCTTAAAAAAATCATCATAAATCCTTTGTTTTCTTCTTTCTCTGCCATCTTGTACGGCTCATGCAATCAAAAGAATATTCTTACTCTTCTTGATGTCCATTTAGAAATGGAATGCACAAGGCTTGCAAGGGTAGAAAACCGCAAATGATTCAAAGAAATTTCTCATCTTTTATTTTTCATCTTCAGTAGGTTTCTAAGGGTAATAGATTGCCATGGAGTGCAATAAATTCCAAGTAAAGAATCCCATACTTTGTTTGTTATTCGGGCAGAATCTATATGGATCATCTTCTTATTTAGCAGGTTCATCAGGAGTATCTTCAGCGGCCCCTTCATCCTTGAATTTCAAAGGTTTAGCTTCTTGCTTTTACGCGAACTTCCTGTAGGTACCAAGTGGATCAGATTTTTCGCAGATAACCTCTGGGCAATCCTTTTTCTTGGCTTCTTATTCAGGGAAAGTCATTGCAATTTTAGAAGGAATTATTATTGAATATCTTTTTTTTTGTATGAAGAAATTATTAGAAAAAATAAGTAATTCTTTGGCAAATAAAAAATACTTTTTCACACAACACAGTCTTTCTAATTGAAAAAAATAAGTAGAAAAAAATATCAGCAACAATTGTCTAGGAGGAGATTTTCTCATATGTCTTCATCTAGATTATAAGTAATAGAATAATAACAATTCTAAGGATCTCTTAATGAATTAGAAATGAAAATTATTAATATTTTTTGAGTGCCATTTTACAAATATTCTCATTTTGGTACGAAGCCATTTCCAAATAAAAATACAGTATTTTGTTTTTGAAACTAATAGCCCCTTCAATTCTTGCTGTATGGTGGGTTTCTGAGCTATTTTTCTTCGGATATTTAATAGTTCATCAAGAATGTTCCTAGAGCTCTGATTGGATTTGCTGGCCTGTTTAATAAAAAATGTTAGAAAGAGTAATAATGAGAAGGAATTCTTCGTATAAAGGAGAGTTTATTGACTAAAAATAAATAAAATGATATTTGTTACCTCTCTCTTGCAATTATTTTCATTCCTTCTAGAAGTGCTTTCTAGACATTATCGTCAACTGAGGGAGCTTATGAAACAGGCTTTTGACGAATGCTTTCTTAAACTAATTTGAGTTTATCTTTGATCAAATTTGATTTCTTGTCTATTTCTTCTTTAGAAACAGCTCTTGTTGAATCAACTTTGGGGACTTAAACTGCAGAAACCGATGTAACATTAGATTTACCACCATATTTATCCTGTTATTCTCTTGGCTTTTAAACTTAAGAAGAATTGTTAGCTTACATTTAAGAACCCCTTTTATTAGAATTAGCACTACTAGGGTTGTTGTTGTTGATATTACTATTGTTGTTGTTCAAATTATTGCTATTATTGGAAGGTTTTTGAACTTAAGAATTATTTTATTATCTATCATTTTGTTGCATTTGAGAATTATTTTAAACTGGCTGTTACTGCTGGTCTAATTTCTGAGCTTACTGCTGTTGCTGTTGTTGTTGTTACTACTACACTGGCTGTTGTTGTTATTACACTGGCTACTATGGTTTCTCAACTGCTACATCAAAGGAGTATCTAACAACCACTTCTGCTGTTCCTTATTGATCATTTCCATAAACAGTTAACTGTTATTCTTTTGGCTATTCTGAGAAAAGATCTTCTATTTCTAAAACAGCAGTGCCTATCAGATCATCATTCGACCATTGATCTTTATCCCAGAGTTCTAAAATAATTTCCTATTCGTTAGTTCTAAAAAATCCATGAGTCGCTCCTTCCGTCCATTTTGGATCTTATCCTTGATTTTACGCGATTTGTGTCTTGAATGTATATTCTCCCATTTTTATAACACAATATGGATCCATTTTCCCTCCTTCATCGTAGTTTTCAAAGATATGAGCTGATATAATCGACAGCGTTATATTCGGCCTTGCTTTTTCTTTTTACGCAGCTTTTCTTTCAGCTTTTGTTTATTCTGCAGATGCTTTAGAGTCTTATTCAGCTTAAGCTAATTCTTTGGCACTTTTAACAGGATCAATTTTAACGGTAGAATCAATTCTTATGACGAGATTCAACTCTGCAACTTTTTCGCCCTTAGAGTACACATAATGCTATGATTCTCCTTGGGATTATTTTTGTTATGCTTAAGCTAAGTCTATCTCAGCAGTGCCGAGAAGATCATCTGATGACATTGTATCATCCTCCCATAACTCACAGGTAAATTTCTCTTCTTTCGATCTAAAAAACGCGAATTATGCAGTATCACCCCATGTAGGTTTTTATCCCATATCGGAGGCAATAGGAGTCTCAAATGTTTAGTTTCCTAATGTCACTTTCACATAAGGATCTATTTTTCCGTCACCATCGTAATCTTTGTAGATGTAAGCTGAAACAACCTTCACAAAGACGTTAGGATCTGCAATAAAAAAACAAAATGAATTTCAACTAATAAGACACCAATACTTTAATGAGTTTGATAATTTCCAGTCCTTTAAGCCCATTAAGAATGGCACATAATTTTTTACTTATTTTTGTCTTGCTCATCTCGTAGCTTCCTTTCTGAATGCGCTTGTAATTTCCTTTTCTTTTTGTTAATTAATTTATGAAAATACTAAATGTTTTCTCTTATCCACATTTAGAAATACTGCAGCAACAGAAATCCCATGGTAAAAGAAATATGAAACTTCTTCTTCTGTTTTGCAAGTAGGTGCAAAATACTTAAGTCTTTTAAATAATATCATAAATAGCTAGCCTGCTTTGTTTTACATTTCAAAAGATGCATTTAATAAACTCTTTTATCGCATTTTAAAAAATAAATCAAAATTGATAGCATAATTCGAACAAAATCTACAACTAACAAACGATCTTCCTCAAATTAAACTCAAATACATTTCCTGCTTTGAGTGAAAGACGAAACAATAAATTTATTTAATAAGATCAGCGAATAAAATCTAAAATAATATAAAAACTAAGAAAAAATAAAATCAACTTTACTTTCCCTTCATTTGGAAAATCTCTGAGTTTATTTAATGTTCTCTTCTATGATTGCAATGTAAGGATGATCAGGCTTGAGCTTCTTAACAAAGATCTTAATAGCTTCATCGTAAAGTTGCAATGCTTTCTTGTAAAGTCCCTATTTATGATAAACCAATGCAATGTTCTAAAGTGTTATCGCGAGAGATACAGAATTCCCACCCTTTTTTCTCTTAAAGGACATTGCTTCGTTTAGATAATTTAGCGCTCTTGTGTAATCACTAATTTAATAATAAGAAATGCCTTTATTCTGCAAGCACTCAGAGTACATTGGGTTATCAAGGTCTTTTGTGAGCTTAAATTACTAAATAACTAAATCATACAATTCCATTGCTTTTGTGTGCTGATTCTAATCATCGTAGATAATCGCTAGGTTATATTAGCTCTCCATGACCTCTTGAGAGCTTGGTCCTGATACTTCTTTGCGAATTTCTAGCGATTCCTTGAAAAGTTTTATGGCTTTTTCGTATTTTCCCATCCATTTATACATGATACCTAAATTATTGAAAACCTAAGCCCTGAATTCTTGCAAAGAATCACTTTATAATGATTTATTTTATTCCATCTCAAATACAACGCAAAGAGCTTGTTCGTAATAGTAAATCGCCTTAGAGTTATCACTTAATACTCGATTGCACTCAGCTAAATTGTTGTATGTTTCAGCTAATGAAATATCCTTCTCCATGAAGACTTTTTCCTTAACTTGAGCACTTCTTTAGAAAAATTTCAATGCACTCTGATAATCAGATGTTTAGAAGAATGCCCAACCTAATTTATCAAGCAATCGGATACCTAATGGCCCTTGATAGCTTTGGAAGAATTCGAAAAAAGGAATTGTTAAAAATAATTCACAACAAAAAATGAAAACTTTTTGAAAAGACTTTTTCCTAAAATTACCCAAGAGCATTAGTGATGATCATGCATTCTTAGTAGAGATGTAGAGCATCGATGACTTGTTCTTTTTAAGCCAATTCGTCAGCAAGTAACGTCAATACTCTAACTAATTTCGGTGAAGAATTCCCTAACGTTTCTTTGAACGCATCTAGCGAGTTTCTCAAATACACAATAAGTTAATTATTGTTCTTTTAATCTTCAAACAGCAATAGCATCGCTATTTTCAGTTAGATCTGTCCACTCATAAGTATTTCATCTGGAAGTAGTTTCTGTTATGCGGACAGTGAATGCTAATAATAAAATAAACTTCGATCTCTGTCATAAATGTCTCTCCTAAAATTGCCAAGCTCATCAAGTAATAAGAACTCCAAGCGGATTTGTTCATGTAATTTTTGTTTTCCTTTGATGTATTTTTGTTCTAAAGACTCTAGTGTGTTCTAAGCTGATGAGAATAAGAATAGTTTTCTGGCACATTACCCTTGATATAACAGTTATAAGTCCCCTGCTATTTCTCCGAAAACGCTAAGGCTTTTCTCTTAAAATAGAAATATATCTTTCTTGTAGGCTTGATAATCCATTCCTTTTTAGGTTAATGTCTTCACTTCAAATTTCTCTCGAGGAGTCAGCTGTAAACATAAAAATAAGAGATTGATAATTATCAAATATTAAGATTTTTGTAACAAATTAACTAAAAATTTACATATGCTGACTAAAATAGCTGACGATTTCTATTATTCTTTTTGAAATTGTCATTCTTGCTTAATTCCATCTCTTAAGTAAAGTTTGTTGATTCTTAAATTGGGGAGATCAGCATCAATTACATTTTCTATTGTTTCTTTGCTTCTTCTTTGAGAAATGCGATGACTTCCTTTTCAGAAAATCGCACTGATGGGTTAGGATGCACCATATAAATCAAGAGATTGCTGTCTATTGTGTCGTAATTCAAATTAGCAATCGTTTTCATGGTCTCCTCGTCGGTCAGAAATTCTTAGAGTTAAAGTTCTAAAGCACACAAACCTAAAGAGTAGATGTCACTTTTTATAGGATCAATAATTACAGTTTCTTTATCTTGCAAACAAACTTGCATGCTCTTACGTATTTCGGGAGCCTAAAATGATGTTAAAAGTAAGTTAAATGGTTATTATTAGAGGGAAGTTTGAAGAAAAATAATGTGAAGAATCAAGAAGAATGGAATTCTTAAAAATAAAAAAAAATGTGTTGACTTTATATTTATAATACGATGATGGCAGCTTTTAGAAGACCGCAGGGAACTCACTTTTAGGCTAGTCAGGTTTGAGAATAAGAGCGTATTCGAAGTTGGAGAGGAGAATACGCTTGGAACCACTTTTGCATGTTTAGAAAATGATATTCTCTGGAGTTATGCTATTGTGAAAGAGGCCTATTCTCTTGAGTTTTTTGATTTACTTCGTCATGATCTAAACCAGCGAACTGACTTACTCATGCTCAATTTCTTCTTTATGAGGATTTTCAGAATTATCAGCTTCATTACGAAGTAAATAATCTTTTAGGGAGAATTCAGCATCCTCGAATACAAGAACAAACGAAGGCTCCTACCCAGAGCGATAAATAATATACGAATCTACATATTTATGAATCCCTCCTTAGAATTGTTTGCTCACTTCTTTGTCTGCTTGCTGGTAAAGATTGTTCAGATAATTTTCAATTACATTATGAGCTGATTATTGAGGATGCTAAGGAGATCGATAGTTAGATGAAGAGATACCAGGGGAATCCTTGAGAATCAAAACAAAAAGAGAAAATTCAGGTTAGAGTCTTCATACAATTAATTAATATTTTTGCTTACATTATTCTTGGATTCTTTGATGTCACTTTAAATAAATTCATCCTTTTCTTGATCAATCAGCAGCCCAATCTAAATATTATGGTCAATATATTTGTGAATTGCTATTTCTCGTAAGGTTTCTAGGAACTCTTCATCGTCCTCAATATTAATGCATTTTACGATGAAATTCTTCGAAGAAATTTTATCATAACATCTCATAACACTTGATCGATAAGTGAACATCCTATAATATCCTTCAATTAAATGCGATCCTTCTTCTTCGCCCATTGATTCATTTGTCTCAAAGTAACTTTAGTTATCTAGCTCGCTGAGTAACGAAAACGAATATTTGCTGTTGTAGTTCATCTGATTAATTTATGCTTTTTTCTTAGTCATAGCACCTTCTTCAGCGAAATTTCTGAAAATCGGAATCGAATGTGTCGTTTCAAATTCGTGCTCATTCGTGATGAGTTCTTCGTTAATGTAATATTTTGTGATTTTGGAGTGAATAATTCGCAGCTCAAATGCATCATTACTTTGTGTGTAGCTATATTTCTTGAGGAAAGTAGTTTCTTTGACTTTTCCTAGTTTATGATCAGAAGCTATTTCTGGCATGGATTATCTACCTTCAAGACCTTTGTCGATTCTGAAAAAGAAAACAAAAAAAATTGTAATTTTGTTATGAATTTTTTTCCTTAAAATTTTTCCTCCAAATTCAAAAAAGAAAAGAAAAAACACATACTAAGGCTGAGGAGAACGAGTTATCCCTTTTACTGCTGAAGTAACCATTAGCCCTTTAGCTGAACTGTTGTTCATTGGATCAAATTCAGGGGCTTAAATAAGTGGGTTCGATTTTTAAAATCTATGTTGATATTTCGAGATGTACATTCTAATATCAGTGAACGTAGTACCATCAATAAAAAGACATTTCAGTACAAACTCCACTACTTATTTCGGAAGACCCTAACTCCCAATGTATTTCTACAACGTCACAAAGTCTTTTGTGTGAGAAATAGCCTCCACTCCACATAACAGCTGCAGATATATTATCCCAATTTATCTCACATCAGATTTCAGAAGATCCTTTTCAGAAGAAGATGATTACTTCCCCTGCTATTAAACTGCTGACATGATAGATATTTTAGCCTAAGCATAAGACTTCAAGAAATCAGACAATCTCACGATTTATGTAGATGCATCCCAGAAGACATTCTCAAGTTTAAGATTTCCATGCTATTGTTTTTCTTATTCAACGAGCTAATCTAGGGCTTCTAACAATCTCTAAATAAGTGCTACAGCTTTTGCATCTGGCATACGACGATTGGGTTGTTTAGACAGATGATACAATAGACTCTGTTAATGTAGATATTCATAGACAATATAAATATACGCTTTTGTCTAGAAGTAATCAAGAACAGAAACGCTAGCAGGAAAAAAATACCCCTGATCTTGGCTGCCTTCACAGTTTTTGTAATCAGCTTCTCGGAGTAATAACTAACGAAATTCTACACGCATAAGTTCCTGTGTGTGATTGTCAATCTTATTGCGCTCCATTGTCTTCAAGAGAACTAAACTTTAGTTTTTAGAGCCAATGTAACTTTTACTCCAGGCATTTTGAAATAGGGGTTCTCTCTCACTGAGTAAATAATCTGATACTCTTTTCCTCTGTTTTAGAAGTCAAAACAACAAAAATATGTAACAAAAACTAAAATTTTCAAAGAATTTGAAATCTCTAAACCTATTCTGTCTGCGAGTGCTTCGTTGTGAATGACTCCGCTGGACTTCTATCTTCTGTTTACTGCATGGAATACATCTCATTAATTGTCTTCAACTCAGCTAAATTCAATGTTTTCGTTTATTTTGACTACAAAGGAGTGTTTTAATCCTCAAACGGCATTTTTTCTCTCATCTCATGCAATTCCTAAGAATGTTCCGCATCAACAACATACCCACTAGCTCCTTTTTAAGGAAGAAACGTTCTCGAAATCTAAGGAATATCTTCTCCATGATGAAGTAGATTCTCTCCAGTTTAATTATATTTATCGGATTCAATGGTTGTTCTGATATTCTGATTGGATAATTACGAAGACTGCTAATATAATGAGAGACTTGATTTTTTATGCAGTGGAGGAGGATCCTTCATTTTTTTAGATCCCTTCTACTCAGCACCACCATCATCAATTGAATAGTAAAATTAGCTGTCACTATCGAACTTCATCAAATTCTAACTCCCTTAGCTGCTGCTGTGATCAGACAAACTAATTTTATTACCTTTTTCGTCGGCTTAGCTTGACTATTTAGCATTTTTTTTAAGAACATAATCCAAACTTGGAAGAGAATAGCCATCATTTTAATTAGAGGATGATATCAAACTGGATTTTCCTTTGCTATTGCGTTTATTGTTTGATTTATTGATCGATTAGAATTGTTATTATTATGATGATTTGAGGTTCTAACGAGAGTTTAAATCAGTTATTTTATATTCTTCTGCACCAAAAGTTGGGGATTGTATCTGCATCATGGCTTTTAGGTTGAATTCTTAGATTGAATTCTCGAGTTCTAAGAAAAGAACAAACGAATTAGTAAAAATATTGACATAAAAAGATTGTCTTCTACTTTAATGTGGAGATGTCAGTAGCGAATGGTCAGCCATATTCATCTGCTATTTTGGAAGAAAAACAAAACAATCAAAAACAGTTATATTTTTCAACGATCAGCAAAAGAAACAAACCTAATGTTCACATGTTTCTCTTATTTCACTCTTTTTCTTTTACAAAATATTCCAAATCAAATACATTTGTTTGCTTTTATTCGTTGAGATCGTCCCATATTTAGATGTGTTCTTCACCTACAATGCCTTCGCTATCGATACTCTTTTTCAATGCAACGTAACCACAGCAAGTCAGAATAATTCAACTTTCTGCATAAAACCTTACATTCAACATTTCAACTTCTTGCTAAGACTTTGCTCAGAATTATCCAGCCTAGTATTACAACAAATTCCTAAGTGTCCAATCAACTGTCTGATGTACCTTCTTTCTCTCTCTCTTACTTTCTTACTTTCTTTGTTGTTGATATTTATTCTTCGCCAATTAATCTTTTGTGTAGTTAATAGAAAAAAAAGAGTTAAACAAAAAAATAATGTACAATCCCACATATTGATTTTGTTTTTCTTTGTTCGAGTATCATACGAAGGTAAGTATTTATTTAAGTGGTAAGTCTCTACTTTTACAGATGAAATATTTGAAAATACTACAGTGAAAAAAACTAATTATGGAATTAATTTCTTTATTTCTTCTCCCAACAGATAATCTGTTGGGGAAGTAAGAAATATCCATCTAATGTTACGTTTTATTTAATTATCTAGTAAGTTTTATCAAGATTATTATTATCAGTTCATGAATTATTATTCCTTTTGTCTTGGGATATTAGAAGGCTATTACTATTATTATAATTGAGTTTATTTGCTTGATTAAATTCCACTGATTTATGTGCTTGTCTATCCTCCTGATCCTGAAAAGCTGTTGGTTCTTTAAGTTCGTCCAAAGGCCCCTGGCAGTCTATGCTTGTCCAATTCACTGTGTTTTAAAAAATAGTATCTTGCAGTTAGTATAATTTATTATTTTTTCACATGAAAAGGGAAACAGCAATAATAAATAAATTTATAGCATTTGTTACTGATTCCGTAGAAGAAGATTGTATGGCCTTTCGATGTCAAAGAAATTCTTATATTTCATTACATTTTCGTTTGGGAAAATCCTCCTAAATCGTCTGGCCCTGATAAGAAAAAGTAACAAGATTTCCCTCAAATTGAAGTCAATAAAAACACTTTGAATTTTTTGTTATTTCCAAATATTAATATTGTATTGTACCTTTTTAGTTCTTCTTCAGCTTCTTTTATTATGTAATGTTCTATTTTGGATAATTCATTTTTTGCTTTAACCCAATTTCCAAGGGCAGCTACTTAAGCAGATTATTGTCTCTCTGTCAAGCTAACAGTCTAGCACATCACATGAGAGGAATCAGCTAAGTATCTCTAGTCATTCGGAACTATTCCAACAAGAGTTAAAATATCTGCAACGAGATTCCCTTTGATTTTTAAGTCCAGTGGAGAATCAGTGTTCATACTTGGAGATAAGTTTACTTCAAGTAACCATGGCTTTTTGGAAGGACAAAAAAAGAAACAAAAAGGTAAAAATTCAACAAATCAAACTAACTTCTCACTTGATATTTCAATGTGTAATTGGGAAAAATATAAATTACTTTCAAATTGGAATCGATGAGTATGTCAAATCCAAGTAATTCGAAGCAATTATTCCTGTAGGGAACGTTCATTTCAAATGCACTGAACGTAACATTCTCAATAGATAGCACAGTTTTAATTAGCAAATCCTCAATGCGCTCAAAGATAACCTTAGTGTTGAACCCCATTAAAGTCAGATAATCTTTAAACGCGGAGAGGCTCCATTTACTCCCACTGGCATCATCTTGAGCGTCCTTATTGTGCACAAAATTCGAGGCTTATTTATTCACAGCATAATTCGTCAAATGGACAAATCTGCTAGGTTTCACTGAGTTATCTGTGTTGTAAGGAGACGTTGCAAATCTCACCAGACCATCGTCATACAAGAAGATCTTGAGTGGATGGATTGACGTTAGGACAACGTAAATACGAAGATCAAACTTTAAATCATTGATCAGCATCGGATTTGATATGTAATGACTCACTACCATGCTTCCATTTTGTTTCTTCAATATCTTCAAAACAAAAAGAAAGGAAATATATTCTTCGACTCAATTTCTATTGTGTTTGGGATTTCAAGAAAAGAATACATTTCAAAAGAAGGTTCTTACTTCGCTGACACTATCTGTGACGAATATCCCTTTGCCTTGAGAATTCGCTGATGGTTTGACAATATACCATTGCCCTTTGCTTTTTTCTGCATCTTCCAAAAACTGAGACATTTCTGATGGGATCAAGTAAGTCTTCGGGACAAAATTAAAATGCTGAACTCCATGCGTAATTGCCATCTTTGAAACGTTCCTATTCATGAGATCCTTCCGAGTTAACTCATATGATTTTGGGAAGTGGTTTACCTAACAAAAAAAATGCAAAAAATAGTAACATTTTGTAGTTTTCTTTATGATAATAACAAAGATTTTGCGGTGATATTTTTCGTTACCTTCTAATAAGCCATGAGAGATTAAAAAAAGTTAGGCGGAATACCACTACAACTCCACATGACAGTCCAATCTTTGTTGCTTGTTTCCTGAACAAATAAAATGGTTAGGAGGAACTTATTCTTGGATTCTATTTGAATTTCCAAGAAGAAAAAACTAACTTATTTTGTAGAATAATTGAAAATAAATGTACTTTGAATCCGTTTTCTTCCATCAACCCTTTAACAATCTTGACGTATCCACCGTTAAAGAACTTATAGTAGTATCCATTATCCGCTGGAGTAAGATTAGAGACTCCACTCCAAGGTTTAAAATGTAAGTATCGTATGCTGTTGGTGTTCTTTAGTGTAATTTCGTTGGTTAATTACATCTATTGTTACGTAGACTATTACGATATTAATTTAACTTTGGAGGGTTCTTTCGATCGATATTTCGACGATAAAGGTGTAACTTATTACTTTTTCTAACCTTCCGTTGAAGTAGTTTCTCCATTTCTTTTCATACCACCACCGCCATACGCATTGCAGAATTATATGAGACTATCAAATTCTTCTTCAGTTTGCAATTTACGATTCTCTTTGTTGCTATCTATAAATTCAATTTTACGATTCTCCTTTGGAGTTAAAGTAGTCCCCTGAGTGGTTATGGATTCAGAAGTTTCTTGTATACCTTTAAGATTATTCTCAGCAGTTATGTCGTTGTTGGGTTTGTTTTCTTCCATACATGGGAAAGGAATCTTCTTAAATTTATAATTATTCCCGTTATTGATAATATTTCCATCATTACTAGGCTATCCATGTTAATTATCGGTAGAAGATATTGTTGGTTGTACAACATTAGGTAAGATAATGTTCTGTTTTTATGAAATAGTCTGTCCGTTAAGGATGTTCAGCAAATCAGAGACGGATTCTGAAAAATCAATGTCCATTCAGTGATTCTTCCTTCGTTTCTATTATTTTTCAATTCGTTCCCCTCCTTTTCTTTCAAATTGTTGCTTTTTTCAGATTCTTCTTCGATTAATCTTAATCAACTCTTAGCTCCCCCCAATCAGAAATACAAATAATATTGTTATATTGTTATCAACAAATCGAAGCATTCAAAAATAAACGAGTCTTATTCAATTCAACATTTCATGAATTGTTTATTAAAAATAACGAAAGATTCAACCATCGATTGGTGTGCATTTTTTTTAGAGTGAAAGATAAATAACTAAGAAACCATTTAAGCTATTTTTGTTACTAATTATTCTTTAGAAAGCTCAATTATCTCGAATTTCCAGTTACCCTACTCATCAAATCGAAGAACATAATCGTGATGAGTCTTAAGTAATTCCAAAAATATTGCCTCTTAGCTAATCAACCTCTTAATATCTTTTTGATCTATATTTAAATCGCCTCAATCAATCAATCTCAACATATTCCAAAATGTACAGAAGATATCACAAAGTGCTACTCTGCTTGATACTCTTAGTCCTGCTATTTGTCTAAGAATCTTCATGCGCTTTTGATGAACTCACTGCGATTATTTCTGAGACAGCCTTAGAAGGCAAGAATGGGATTGTATTGTTCCATTCTGATTGGTGTTCTCGTTCTCGAGAAATGGAGTAGTTTCTGATTTCAGTTCAGTAATCGATGTCTCAATCTAAAACCAGTGATGAAATTCTGTTCTTGAAAGTGAATGCTATTTCAACGAAATCTCTTTCTATCCTTGAGAAAGTGTCTGTTTCAACATATCCAAGTATTTTCTTTTACAAAAGTAACCAATGGTAACTGTATGAATACGATATAAGCAGCAGAAGTACATTTAAATACTACATTGATCTGCATTTCTTCGAAAGAGTTATGGATGTAAAATCTGCTGAAAAATACAATAAAATGAAGAATCAATTTTAGTTTATCATTGTTAATCCAACTTAAAATGAGGATATACAGGAATAGAAAAACTAATTAGAACCTAACAACAACTCACAGCAATAGCCATTCCTAAAAGAATTTGTTAATTTAGCTAAATCTAATCCATTGTATACCTTCATTTAAACAACTGAGGAAGTGTTGTCAGGGAAGTACTTCTTCTACGATAACTCCCTTGAAATCCCTAGTCAATCATGCAGCAGGGTATTTCTCATCAGAAAATATGATAAATTCGATGTCAACACTGTTATTTGCCCAAACAAAAACGAAGAAATTACTACCCATAATCCCACCAACTCCGCTTCTGAATTTACCACTAACAATATCACAGATTTCTTCGAGAAACATCAAAAACCCTTTAGAATCTATAGGTTCAACTAACGAGTTAGAAAATACTTAGAAACCCGCTAATATCTCGCCGTTGGGTTATTTTACAGACAAAAAATGCACGAAGATACATATCTCCATGATTCATTCTACAACTGCACTCGCGATTTGAAGGAGATCTTAACAGGTAGGAAAGAAGATAGGTTAAATCAAATTCGAGGTTAAGCTGAGTTGATGAACAAGTAAGTCGTAGTTTTATTCCTAAATCGAGATGAAAATAAACCAACCAAAGTGCTCTAGTCACTTTTAAACTAAAATTCTTTCAAGGAATCGCCTTCTGTGTTCGCAGTTTAATTTAATAGCGCTACACGTAACCTCATGAAATAGCAGCTAAAACTGAAGCACCAAGATTTTATTCTTTTTAACGACTTCACATCTTTCATAGGATAAGCGTTGTTTCTAGTCACCAACCCGAATAAAAGCAACAATCCAAGCAACAGTGTGTACAATACACCGGAACAATTGAATTCAAACTTGCTACCTAGTTCGATTAGTAGAATTTATCCTTCGTTTTAGGCACTGAACCCAGCTTATTTTAGGAGATCGTTTACAAAGCAGTATCTCTAATAAACTCAATTAAGCTTTGTTATGCATGTTATTCTCTTCATAACTCCTTACTCTAGCCATAGCTTAGCTATTCTACCTTATTTCGCAGCTGCGTAGGAACTAATCATGGGGTAAAAAAGTTAGATTAGTTCCAAAGTAGATTCCTGGAATAAATACAGAATCATATTTTCTGTTATGGATGTTTCAAACGCGGAGTAAAGCTATTATGGGTTCTCACCATTGATTTAAACAGTCCCAGAGCTCAGAGTGTATACTTCAACAAAGGAGTACACTAGAGTTGAAATAACTAATCAATTATCATCTGCAATCGAAAAGATAATTGTTGAACAATAAATGAATAACTAGAATATTAAACATACGGATTTATGATTTTTGTGATACATATGAGAGCAAACTAATATTTATTTGAGAGATTGATTAAGATTTGAAAAATAAATGCAAGATCAAAGGATTTTTCAGACTTATTTTAGATTTTCGTTAAATATATATGCTTTTATATTATTCTTTATCTAAGCTAATAGGTGTTATGATTCTCTCTTTTGTTGAAATGAAATAAAATTCTAAAAAAGAAATTTATAGAATAAATATTAACCTCCCCCCTCTAGTTATCTCATCAGTCAGCCAGCAGGAAACTTATTTCTCTGACAATGAATGAATCATCATTGCTATTATTATAATTATTTGTCTGTATTTAATTAATTTCTCTCCCTTTTCTCCATCTGAAGTAATCGCGAAGAAATTCTTGCAAAAAAAACTTCTTCTCCCGAAAAAAACATTGAATAATAAGTTTTTAATCTCGCAGACTCTCTTTCCGCAATTAGATAGATATATTAGGCACATTAAATGGGCGATAACGGCTTGATAGCGGAGAATCCTAGCTTGTTTCACGAGTATGTCCACAAGAGCTAAGAACTTCTGATACAACTTGACACTGCTGCTTCACGACCATTCACAATCGTCAGAGCAGAACAAGAAGAACTCCATGAACCCGATGAAAGTAAAATAAAAATAAGCTAGAGTGAGAGAGAGAATTTATTACATCGCTTAGGGAATGATAAAAAAATAAGGAAAGTAATGCAAGAATTATTTTAAGTTTGTGTAATGAGTTTATTTGTGTGCTCTTACTAAGAGGTCGAGCTGAGAGCAGCAGTGTCTCAGATTCTAGAATATGAAGCTCTCCTTGCTAAGTGTGCTGATATTATGAGTAACCAGGAATTTCAAGTATATTTATAAAATTGGATGCTTTATTTTCAAGAATGGAATTATTTAGATAATAAGTTTAAAGCCATATTCACGCATTTAACATATTTTACTTGACAACATCCATAAATAATCAGGGAACTTAGGTTACTCGTTTGCTGATGAACTTCAAGCGAGAGACGCTTGGTTGGAAGAGCAACTTGCTGAAAAAGACATGCAGATCGATGCTCATATCTAGCGCAGAGAAGAGTTATATGTAAATGGATTACACTTTTTCATGCTACAATTATTGATTGTTGAGATAGATAAATGGTTAAATGGATTAGCACAATTTTAAGTGTTATTATTTGCAATAATGCTAATCATGGAATTAATCTACTTTAAAACTCAATTGATTTTGTCTTAGGAAGCGAATCGAGAGCTGCATGCTGAAAATGCAGGAATCTCAGAGATTCTTCATGAGACAGAAGATCTGTTGACTGTAGAGAAAGAGCACTAGCGGAGAATGCAAGACGAAATCAGAAAACTAAGCTAATGCTTCGAAGAAAATTAAGTAAACAAACTTAATAAACTACAATCTCAATTATGCAATAGTCTTCTTTCGAGTATAATTGTACAACTATTTTCATGTTCTTATTTTGTCTTAGAACACCGTGAGAGAAAAGGAAGCAACTGTAGAGTTGATGAGAGAAGAGAGTGAGCAAACTGGTGAGAAACAAAGACAAGAATTGAGGACGCAAACATAATAGAATGGAAGACTCTAGCGAAGAATAGAAGCTCTTGAAGAAGAGCTCAAAGAGGCACTTAATATCACCGAATCTTCTAGAGCTGATGCACTAAGTAGATTAAATCTGCTATTTGATTCCTTAAAATATAGATTCCATCTGGAATTAGCACATTCTTTCATTAATTTGTTTGTTTCTCCACAGGAGCCAAAAAAGAAAACGCCGAACTGAAAAGTACAGTAGATTCCTTGAAATTGCAGATCACTGAGCTTCTAAGATGGGAGAAAGAAAATACTCTCGGGCATAGTTCATTCTACGGCTGTACGAATTGTCACACTTAGTAGCAATTATAATAATATCCAAACGAAGAAAATGAAGGTTTAGATATGGAAAATTAACCGAATTAATAAAAATAAGACGCAAATCAAAATAAAAACAACAACCATAATAACCCATTTAACAATCCTGCTAATAATTCCTAAAATCCTGCTTCTAACAGCACAAATGGCGGTTTATTCCCTCATGGATTTGCTCTCGGTACATTGCTTTCGAATATCAAGCGCGAAAACAACTAAGGAGACACAACCAATAATGATTCGTTCTTTGAAGGGTTTAAATAACCGTTTTCACATCGTTCAACAGACAGCCATCGAAGCCAATATGTCTACGGAGCTAATAATCTAGCTTAACATGTCCATGATAGCCATATAAATAATCCAAACAATAATATCAACAATACCAGCATCAGCAGCCTAACTTATCCAAATAAATCAAGAATAACTAATAAAATTCAAAGCAAACTAGAAATAAAGAGTCAAATTGCCCAACCCAACAACAACAACAACAACATCACTACGAACAGCAATACCAACATGGATGTTTCATAAATTGAAAACAGCAATTAGTAGCAAGATGAGAATCTATTTACTTAAGAAGACTAACTGGATTAGTATATTCCTGAGAATGCTCTGAACAGCAAGATCTTAGATGCGCTTGCAGATGATCCACCGAAATAATAAGAGTAAAAAAGGAGTAAAATAGCATACTAAAACCCACTTTAAAATAAAGTCCCAAGCAAAGGACACACAAGGTTCTTATCGGCGATTCCAACGAGTAAGTCAAACTCACCAGATTAATCGCTAGAAGAAGATAAATAAGATTCGTATAATAATAGTAATATTCTCAAGGAGTAGCAGCAATAATCAGGATAATAGTAAACTTTTTAGTAAGATCCGACATAAGACACAAGTGCACCTGAGGATTTCAATATTAAATGTGCGAATTGCAGGAAATCATTCCAAGATCCATATTATGTAAGATTTTCGAATGATTTTGATAGATTTGGTTCTCATTTTTAAAGTGGAAACAGCATCTCAAAGGAGTTATTTGTTTTAATAATGATTTTTGTTGTGTGTGATTGCGCCTTCAGATATTCTTCTTGTTGACTGGACAGACTGTGAAATTAAACTCTAAGCATTGTGATGATATCTTAGAGTTTGACACCAAACCATTGTATCCACTTATTAAGCAAGGAGTTCCACTAAATCAAGTAAAATATTACTAATAATTTTAGTATTTTTTTAAATGTTTTTTTTTGTTCTTTGATGAAGTGGTACAAGTGGATTAAGGACAAATTGGAATCATAGATACCAACGAAAATAAGAGGTTAAATTAAATGATATTCAAAGATCATATGTGATTATAACAATGATAGTTAGTAATCGAGTTTTTGTATTTCTTTTTTTTCTTTTTTGTTTTCTTAATGTTTTTAACTTAAATTTAACAAAATAGAATATATTAAGTTTGAGAAGAGTAATGAGCTCTTCAAGAGATTTTAAGGTTTTTTAGAATACGCTGGAAAAGGCTTTTAATAGCTATGATACAATGAAAAAAATGTATTGTTTAATTTATTTAGAAAACAGAAATTGGCATTTTATCTCAGAAACAAAAGATCGAATTATTAATGGTCACAAAGAAAATGATTGTAGCCATATTTGGGAGAATATCGACCTGTTTATTATTAACTGGTAAGAAAAGGGACAAAGAGGGTGATAGTTTAATCAGAGGATTACAAATGGAAAAGGAGGGGAAATTTAATAGTCGTTTAGCAAATTTTCCAATTATTCAAACTCATAGAATTTCGTTTTGATATTTCTCTCTTCCTTTCTTTTACAATTTTTTCCTAACACATAAAGTTCATTCTTTTCTTTATCCATTCTAGCATTTCCTTTGATTTCTCATCCTTAACACGTCTGATCTGTATTTACTCATTTTAAAATCCTTTGAAATATGCTAATATTTACATCACACACACACATATGCAAAATGGTTTAATTTATCCTTTATCACAGAGTGTATGTATCTTTGATCTCCACTGTGTTTTCAGTTAAAGCATAATGGAATTTAGCAACTTTGTTCATCTTTTTTACTTTCACAATCAATTACCCTGCAATATCTTTCTGGTATCCACTTGGATTGTCAAATGTTTCAATTACCACATCAGCGTTACTCTCGATCAACGCGAGGAGCCTCTAAAGCTCTAGCTCAAATGTACATGTAGCTAAAATATACACATTCGGTTGTTTATTGTGAGTCTTCGCTAGCTAAACCAAGCTGCACACGAAGGTATAAAGTAGAGACTTATTCGTTGTTCTATCGAAGAGACATGTGAGGTTATCTATGATAATGGCTGGTGATCCTGACTAAACCTCTAAACTTTGCTCTAATTTTTGGATGATCTTTGTGTAATATTCATGTTCTTTGTTGTCCTAGATGGTGAGTTTAAGCACACTTGAAGGTGGTTCAGCATAGAAACCATGTGTGGTTTCCACAAAAGGCAGATCAGCTGGAAGCCAATCGTTCACAGCACTGAATAGATCGATGTAAACCAATTGCTTTTTGGTGATAGCGGGGACGATACTCTAGCCGACTCGTTTCAGAGTTGACTAATAATGAGCGTAGTTCTGAGAAGCTGAGACTAAGGAGACATTTTCAGATTTCTTTAAGTGGCTGGCGACGATTTGAGTGATAAGGAAATTTGCATTTGTGAAGAGGGTATCTTTTATTAAAAAGAATTAACCTTTAGGTCGGCGATCAGGATCTTCTTCCCAAGGCAGTTCAGCACATTTG
>Ga0302271_10000112_pt1 | contig 69063 bp, 30 predicted proteins | sample III_Bog_N1_1_FD_198767 | JGI IMG/M metagenome (GOLD analysis project Ga0302271, IMG submission 198767) | Peat permafrost microbial communities from Stordalen Mire near Abisko, Sweden - III_Bog_N1_1 | ecosystem: Environmental > Terrestrial > Soil > Wetlands > Peat | place: Sweden: Abisko...
ACGCTGCTTCTGCGATGGATTCACCATACTCTAAGCCCATTAGGATGTTGTATTATTGTTACCTCCAAGTTACTGCTATGGTTGTTGCTGCTGCTGTTGCTGCTGCCGTTCGTTAAAGTTATTGTTGTTGTTGTTATTTGCAGGTGAATGTGAGATATAGTGCATTCCTGGGAGATTATTGTTATTATTTGAAGACTATTAATCAACTTAATTATGCTGATTGTTACCTTCATTTGAGTTTTATCGTCTGATTTCTCGTTTCATGAGTAAATCCAACGGGATCATTCTTGCTTGTGGTCGATTTCCAGATATCCCTGAGATCCCTTGTATTTGTGATTATCGTGAGGTGAAGGATTTTTTCGAGAACTGGGAGATAACACCTAGAGATTTCGAGTGGATGGAGTCCATTCGCCCTCCTGCAGCTAGGTTTTATGTTGCATTATCGTCGGGGTATGCGGGAACAGATTAATGTGTCTCTTGCTTCAACTCCACTTAACTAATGAACTACTGCAGTTACTCAGTGGAGTTAATACCAAATTCTTTTCTAGCTCTACGATTCGCTTTAACGAGTTAATAAGCCCCTTCCCTTGGTGTTCCAGGCGCATTTGAAGTCGCCGCTTTCGTAACGATGATTTTTTAAGGCAATACATTATTAGCGATGTGATACCAAATGTAATATTTGTTGATAAGTTCATAGTAAAGCCTTGTGTTTTTCTCTTTAGCAAATCCTGTAATGCCTACTACAACTGGTGGGACAACAAGAAAGCACACCAAGTAAGGTATCGATGGCAGAATGCTTAATACATACACTGCATTGATCACTATGAATGTTGCTAGATTTGCAGATAAATTTGTGCCGATCAGCAGAGCTACATGCAGGGCATAGAATCCACCTCCTATGACGAATATATGAGAGCAAGATGCAGATGTTGTATCAGTTACTGAGCTGCTTTAGAAGTACCCTGTTTATCCGCATTTTTATACTAACGATCCATCTCGCCAAATGTAAACCGCACAAATCAAGATGCACCATGCGAGGTTGTTCCCGCTGAGAAGCCAATTCACTTGATAAGGAAATTTCTTCGCTAGTGCCAAGGCTGCAATGGGAATGATTAAAACAGCAGCTGTAGCTCCAAGTAAAAGCGCGTATTCACTTGCTACGAACGCCATTATGACCAGCACAACACTGATTAATACGCCCAGATATACTTAGTAGCTTAACATCTGAATCACTCGAAGATATTCGTCTTCAAAGTACTTTCTTTCGATTTCTCTATCGGCAAAGCGAAGAAGCCACACAGCATTGGCAACTCGTTCCATCCATCCACCACCACCTTTTTTCGCTAATTAGCCGCTACCACGGCTTTAGCTACCCTAAATATGATCACCCACCACTCCTTGCTCCAAAACTTAAGGTAACCCTGCGTTTTCTAATTCAACTGCTCGCACTCTTTCCTCACCTCTACAGAGTAGCTAGATAAAACTTGACTATATTCCTCTCTCGTTGCTCTTCTTTCTTGAAAGAGAGAGAGAGCACACTGCTATTTATTTTAAGAAGTTGAAAAATTTATGTTTTTTAACCCAAAAATCAAGAAAATCACTTGTGTTGCTTTAATTTTTAAGTCACTCAGATTTCGTTATTGCGCTATCTGAGTGTTTCAATATCTTCTGCTCTATCCCATCCATTCAAACCTACCCTCTCCTCAGATCCTGCTGAATTATTTCCTTCCCCTCCCTTTAACTTCCTTCTTCGATTTGTCTTCCCATTATTGAAATTATAATTTGTATTTTTTTCTTTTTAAGAATTTTGACTAAGAACTACAATAAATCAAATTTAGGTGTTGCTAAACTAAAGCTAACTGCCTAGGAATTTCCATAATTAATTAGAAAAATGGATTAAAGCAATAAGCTAAAAAGCCTTGGACAATTACAGCTGCAGAAAGGAATGCCTTTGATTTGAGAATCTCTGAGGGGTAAATGGCTAACTTTTTGATAAAAAGAAAAAAATTTCTAAAATCCTTTAAACTCAAACTACAAAAACGCCTTCTGGGAAAGCAACATTTGGAATCGTACAAGTATGTGAGGAACTATTTTCCTACTGAAGCTTATTTGTAGAGTAGAATTTTTCAAGGAGTATTTCACTCATGACAGAGTATCCAAAATCATTCACCCAGTCGTTATTCTAAAAAACAGGATTATTTGCTCGAGTAGCTATGATCTACTTCAGTGTATTCAGCGATACTTCATAAATTACAATCAGGGCATGCTCCGTAAGAATAAGTTAGGAATCTTCTTTTGCATATTTTTAAAGTTGAAGCTCTGGCGGGTAGTCAATGAATAAATGCTCCACTATTGTTGGACAGGTTATTTACTATTCATCGAATGTCAGAAGAGAAGCGACACAGCCCCTCAACTAGCAACTCTTTCGTTCAGCCTCAAATATCTCATAAGTTAATCTACCAATGTTGAAAATATCTCGATTTCGTTACTCAATAATAGATAGCAATCCTCTACGCATCACAGTTGAAGAGAACTACTCTGGATCTGAGCCAAGAAGACTTATCAAAGAGTCTGAGAACCCTTACTCAGAGATTTAGAATTATCCATCGTGAATGTTAATCGAAGCTTTGTTGTAAGTGAAAAACGCTCCTTCTTAAGTGAGTTCGTAGAATCTTTCTTTTAACTTTTTATCAAAGTATTCCGTCCTTGCGATTAGTTTCGCTTCCATGCTGGTCTCGTTTAAGATGCTTTACACTCGAAGCAAGGAGATCTGCTGGTCGTAGTTGAAAATTACTTTTTAGTATTCTTTTAAAAGATTGGAAAGTACTTTAAATCGCTTGTATTTCTGCTAGGATAACACAAGAGTTAAAGTTCTAAAATCCTTTATTGGTGCAGTGATATTCTCATTTTTAAGGAGAACTATCTGCTCTTTAACTAGATGCTTGATTTGAACAACTCTCTTGAAGTGAGAACACGCTAGCATTTGCTCTTTGACGGATTTTCCACGAGTTACATCCAAATCAAGATAGAAATCGGAGTACAAGTGGAAAGTCATTTCAGAACGAACAGCTTACCAGATAGGTTCAATTTTCATTGTTTTTTAGGTGTACATTGAAGGATTTGACTCTTTAGCGGAGACAAGTTACAGATCATTGCTGTGATTTTCTTCTTCAATATCTATTTCAGTTTCGGCATTGGTAGAAGCCATCATTTATTTGCAATTGTAAGAGTAGCAAAGCCAGTGAAGTTAGTAGGATGAAGAAAAAGAGTTTGCTTGTGTATGTGTGTGTTGTGTTTCTTATTAATTAAATCTTACCAGAATATTAAATATTTTTTGAGTATTTTCTTGCTATTTTTCTTCCATAATTTTACTGTTTCTCTTTGATCGTCATCAAACGTATTAATAGTTTGTTTTCTCTCTATTCATACTCTGCCACTTAATACTTAGTAGAAAGAAACAAAAAATGAGCCGCAAACACTGTTATTATATGTATTTTAATTAAAATAAGCTTCTTTTTTAAAACAATAAAAAATTATTAATTTTCAGTTTAAAAAGGAACAAATAAAGTATTTAAATTTTTTTATTGTGTTTCTCATGAAATAATCGCCATTTAGAGAGGTTGATATTTGTATTTTAAAGATTATGGATAAGGTAAAATAAATATAAATCTATTCATTGTTAAACACAGATATTTTATGATTTTCAGCTAATTTGAAAACGTAAAAAATCTCCTTTATCACAAATCTGGACTGAACTCTTTTTGACGGTGCTTTCCTTCAGATTTTTCTTAAACTTCTTCTTCACCATCCCATTCAGGATATTTCTATCCTTTCTCTTATTTTTCCTATTGTTTCTTCGATTCTTATCGATTCTTCTAATTCTTTTTGATTTCCTCTTCCTTCTTACTTTTAATTTCTCGTTCCTTTTCAAGTTTTTTCTGTTCTTCCTCAAATTTTATTTCGTTTGGAGTCTTATCTAAGACATAATCATTAGGTGTAATTTTCGAATTTGGAATAGGCTCAACCCAAGGGAATGTAACGGAATCTTTAAGTGCTTCAATCATGTTTTCAGCTGTTTTTTAGTAAATCATCGATATCGTTGAACGCTGAATGTTAGCTTAGAATAAGATGATCTAAGGTTGCTTTTTCACTGGATAATTAGGGATGTCATTAAGTTGATTGTTCACTCTGACAAATCTAATATTCTTATTATTCTTCATCTTATATGCAAGACGATAGAATTCTGGCTTCATTTCATCACAATCGATACATCCGATGCTGTAGAAGAACACAACTACATCAATAGGTGCTTCTTTTACAAGTTCATTCCAATCTGAGTATGTTACTGATTTAACAAGCAGAGTTTCTTAGACTTATGGATCAGTCGGCTCTTCTTTCGCAATAACTCTTTCGAGTTTACCAGCTTTGAAATCTTCGATGAATTTAATTGTGGAATCTAATGTGATTGTTTCTCCTTTGAAAACGTATTTCATAGGCACTTCGTTAGGTTTGTTAGATGGTTAAACTAGTAACAAGAGTGGTGCCTGCTGTGATCCAAGTCCAAAATCTCTGCTGAGTTATTCCTAAGCATTTTGAGTTAAATTTAGAATTTAAAACTACACTTTGTTTGTGTATTTGTAACGAAGATTGAAGAATATTTTCTCTAAATCACTAAGTTTCTCCTCGAGTTCTTACTTTTCCTCCCCATAATAAGCTTATTCCATGGCTAACACAAGATTAGGTAGTGCTCCCTTGTAGATTTCACTTATTTAATGTGATTCTAGCATCTGTAATCCTCTTGCATCAATTGCTCTTATGAATGTCTTTATTCCGTTAGTATCCGAAATATTCCCTTGATATTTCGTAATAAATGGCAAACCATTTGCTTCTTCTTTCTTACTGAACATATAAAACGCTTATCCCGTTTCTGGTAATTCAAATCTGACTCTGATTTCTGGATCGAAAGTGTGCATGAAAATAACATCTCTGCGTCGCTAAACCATCTTGTAGTATGCCTAAAATTCAGGTGATTCTTGGGAATATCCTACGAAAAGAGCGAATTCTTTGAAGTTTTTAACTCTTTCTTCGAGTTGTGTGGAGTTGAAAATAGGCTTGGATGGCATGCGAGGATTGAAAAGAGTTTTCTAGATCCAGGTGGCGATATCAGGAAGATTCATGTATCCATTGTAGTTGAGCTTCTAGAGACCATGCTGGAAGTACAACACAATCCCTGGGGATTGGGTGACTCCATCGGTTTTTGCAGTATGCTTGAGATACTCGTAATTCGAAGTAGCAACGGTTGTTGAGTGGATGCCTTTAGATGCAAGCAACTCGACGATTTAAGGCCATTCTGATAAGATGTTATGTGATTATCGATCAGGACCATGCCATAAGACGACAATACTTTCTGAATTTAACTTGCTTGCTTGATAGTTATCTTTCGTGAGCTTTAAGACTTTGGATGAGTGGTCGTTATGCGAAGAATGGTGATCTTCTGCTGATCCAGATGCGAGGATTAGAATTGCACAAAAACAAAGAAGGTATTTCATCTTTTGGAAAGAATTTACTATCTAAGAATTATTTGATTTTTTAATTAGTTTTTATGATCTTCACATAAAATCACAACTAAAGAATGAATTAAAGAACTCAAGACTAGAGGTATATCTTTTCGTTTAGAGATTCACACGTTTGGGACAATAAATATCTTGACTATCTTAATCTAAAATATTTGTTTCTCAAAGTATCTTAGACTCTTGGAATAAGTTTGGGTTTTCTTTTATTAAATACTTTTTTGTAGTTTTCATCTAATCACTTTAAAAAAGATAAAAAACTAGATTTGATTAAAAAGCAAAAAATCTCCATCAAACATTGAGTAATTGCATTTTATTTCATTGAAATATCAACATTTAATCATTAAAATGAACAAGATTTATATTATTTCTTGATCTGATTTGAAGAAAAAGATAATCAAAACAAATAAACTTTTTGTAAAAAGAGTCATAATTTTAATAATAACCTATTTTTTTTTAATTTTTTCTTTTAATTCAAGAATAAACAGCTCTAGCAATAGGCCTATTGAGCCTTTCTAAAACTTCCGTGCCTTTATGAAGGTTCACAACTTTGAGTATCTCTTAAAAATTTACACATTTTCTTTGAGGATTAGCAATTTATCCTTGTATCCTCAAGCTCTTACGAACTATTTTGTTCCCTTCTATTTATCCTTTTTGATCTCTCTTTTAAATATTTTCAGATAACTTTATTGCTGCATCTTAATCTTCTTTTTTGATTTGAACATCAGTAGGAATTACAGATTCACTCTTTTGTTGATATTTTCCAGATTCTTATGGCTATTGTTATTCGCTTGCAATCTTTTAACCACCTACAAAAGGCTCAGAAGAACGATGTTTCAAGATCCCTTTACTTGGCACTGGAGCTCCAGGCACAAAGCAATAATGATAAAAATGTTCTTTTTGTTAATCAATATTTTTCTTTTGAGGAGTGGAAAAAGTTGGATTAGAAACCTATTCATCTTCATCGAGTTTCCATGCCTATGCTAATGTCATGCCATTGAATATTTCTTGATATTCTACTTTTTTAAGGAGCTTAGTTCCTTTAGGCTTTGTGTCTTTGTCTTGATGTTATTTTGAAGGAGCTTATTATTCTTATGTAAATTTAGATTCTAACGCGACAATAGGCTCAGATAATTATTTTGAATGTCTGTGAACAGATCTCAAAGAAACCTGCTGCTACTACTGAGGAGATTTTTGGATTTACTATTATGAGGGAGTTGCTTTTGGAAGCGCTTCAGAAATTATTTCTTTCGGGTGAGGAAGCGAAAAACTATCAGTAGTTGATGTTATTTTTGGTTATTTTTCTTCTTTCTTTTTGAGTAACTGCTGCTACATTTGCAATAACGATGAGTCTTATTGTTATAATTACTTGTTAAAGCTGGTAAAGTTTTTAGATGCTGGGCTTGGCATGCTTATTTTACTGCTATCTCTCCTTTATCCCTCAACTGAACCTTGAAAGTCTTTCACATTCTCTGAATTAGTTTACTTAGGAGCTATGTCTGCTGGTAAAAGAGACGATTTTCTCTATTTGTTTTTCTCTTAGTTTACGATTTAACTTATTGAAGAAGAACTGTTGGTAGAGAATTCTACTTGCACTGTTTTTTTTAATAATTCTTGAATGAAATTTCTCTATTACTACACTCTATTGCGAGGGTCAATAACAGGCATTCCTTCGTTAACTTTTAATATAGATGTAAGGATATTTGATTTATTCTGAAGAGTCAACGATTACTATGATTTCCCATTTTCACTGCTTGAAAAGGGGTACCATTTTTATTTCGAATTCCTGCTGATACTGTTCACAGGTGTGGTATTACTACTATGATTGGTTTCAGGATTATTATTATCATCACAATGAGAGAGATTCAAGATTTGTTATGGAATTGGGGATGAAATATTCTGTTTGCTATTTGATAAGGATAGAGGGAATTATGATTTTAAATGATTTGAGAGTGATTTATTTGACTTCTTAATTTCTTAATTTTGTTCAGTTTTGACTGGCTGATTAGATTCTTAAGGAAGGTCATTTTTAATTTACACGGGCTCAGCTGCATCAGCAGATAAATATATCGAAGTGTTTTCGCGTAGTTTTTTCTTGCTGAAAATAGACGGAGATTTAAACATACTTGAAGCCGCTGGTGGCTTATCTGAAACATATTCACTAAGATTCTTTTAAGATGATACAGTATTTAGCTTAATGCTAGAATTACTGTGATGTTAAGGTGATTATTCGCTTGCGAAAATAGGATTACTAAATATGGTTTTTGTAATATTTGTTGGTGTTGCTATCCCAGGAATTGCTTAATCAGTTTGATTTATTTGTTGGAAAGGCTTTTACAATTACGATTACTGTTTGATTTGCTGATAGCTGAGTTGCTAGTTTGTGTTCAGAAGCCAATCTTACAGCATGTTACCCATAGATTTGCTGTTTTTTTAATGCATCTTTTCTATAATCTCACCGAGCTAGTAATCCTCTTTTGAGTTCTCCTAAGGTTTACCACCTTTATAAATATCATCTTTCAGTAGTGAAGAATCCAAAGGCATTTTTTGTCTTCTCTAAATTTTTATCTTGGGTAAGACAAATTCATGCACTGAACTACTTCCTTCTGAGATTAACTTATTGTAAGACGAGAAGGACTCATTTTTGTCTGAATGCTTGTAAATAGGGGCAATTCCGCTCTCCGATAAGAGAGATTTCTTGATGGATTTAGTCGCAGCAGGAAAAATTTCTGATTTATTTGCAAAATTGTTTCTATCAATCGAGGTAGCTTTTGACAGGTCCATTGGAGAAAACCCATGATTTCCTGCAAACTTGAATGGACTTGTGATGTCAGGCAGTGAAGTTACGTTAGATACGCCATAGGATGAGGGGCTATTTATTACTAAAGAAGGAGGCATTGATCCTCTCTCTGACATTGCTATGATTGAGTATTCTTAATTAAATTATTTTTGAGATAGTTAGGAAAATAGGATTTTTAGCTTAATTATTAGAAATAACTAATTTAAAGCAAGTAAGACAGACAAGTTTTTTTCTTTTTTTCAAAGATTATCAACGAAAAAGTGACTTTACCGCAAGTAAAAACTCTATTTCTCTCAACTAGCACATTCGACCTACTTTTTTTGTGTAAATAATTCTATGAAAAACTATCTCTAGGTTTTGCTTTTATTTAGCTAATTGTCAAGTTTTAACTTCGATTTTTCTCTTATTTTTAAAGGATTTTTGTAGCAAAAACCTAAAGAAAGTTAATAAGCTAATGTACTCTAGGACTAATGGCATTCTCATGGATTATTTTTAAAAAAGAATAAGCGCAAAATAAAAGGATTATTTGATTATTTAAAGCTGGAGAAGAAGAATATCAGTTAATTCATTGCAGAATGGGAAAATAAAAGTAGCCAAACACCTCCTCTCGCCTCCCCCCAATTCCTCTCTTTCACCCCAATTTACTTAATTTAAAAAGGTCTTCGCTATTTGAGTGAAATAAATTAATCAATTGATAAAATCAGCAGTGTAATCTAATTTTTTAGATGTAATTTGAAAACAAAACTATTAACAGCATGTTGGGAAAGTGCTTAATTATATTTTTATTCTTCATCTTTTAAAAATTGCTGAATAGTTCACGCAGAAGGGAGGTACTAATTTAGAAGTAACAAATATTACTAAAGTCATATGGGTTTTTGGGGGAAAGGGGGGATTATTGTTTCTTCGATTCTTTTGAGCCATCCCCACTTACATGAATTATTGCTTAAAACTTGTATCTTTATTTATTAATAAGCTTTTCATTTTGATTGTGAATAAAAAAATGGCATTTTAAAAAATGTAGATTATTTTGTAAGAGCATAAACTAATTGAACATTGTTAAAAAGATTGTGAAAATAAATACTAACTAATGTTTTCAAACTTTTCCTTGCACTTGCAACGCTGAAAATAATAGAAAACTTTGATTAGAATACAGAAAATAGTACATAAATAAATTTATAAAATGTTTAATATCCAAAAGAGTTCAGAATAATATACATTTGTTTTTCCTTGAAAACAGTTTTTATGAAATCGATGAAGTTAAAGAGTGATCCGTTGAATCTTCTTAAGATATTTTCCCTTTGTACTTTGTCTCATTTCAACTAATCGGGGCTATTGAAACCATCTCTAGATCGATGCGCCTCTATAAATGAAAAGATTCTCTTGGATTAATATCATTGATTTTAAAAAACGAATCTCTCAAAGAATCTCCTTATTCTAGTTTTTCAGTGATTTCCTTCTCAAAAGCAGGATCAAATAACAGTTAAATCTCCGTTCTTGTAAGACCCTTTGTTTCTTTAATATAATATTCCACAAACAGCGATCCAGCAACGCTGTTAGCAAAAAAGAATAGAAACAATAGTGAAGTTCCACCAAATTCGAGAGCAATTGGGAAAGCAAATCCAATAATTCCTTAGAAACCCCAGTAAAAAGTATATGCAATAGATACACCTTTTTAGCAGCATATGTCAGCGTTATATGCTAAGGAAATGGGTCCATATGTAGCCTATATGTAGCTTCTAGCTGAGATCACATTTACAATAAGTAAGAACTGTAACCATTTGGGTGTTTTGTCAGTTGAATCATGAGTGTCTAAAAATGAGAGTAACGATAAAATTAACGTGATAACAGCCTATCCTTTCATCCCCCATTAGAGAAGAGGTTTTCTTCCATATTTCTAAGATAGTATTCCACTGATGAAAGATGACATAATAGGAAATATCCCACTGACTACTGTGAGAACATAAGACAATTTCTCATTTTAATTGGTAACTCTTTGGAATAGTGTAGTTGAATCTATAGCAAACAAAAAAGTTATATTAATTGAATGGAGTTTAAAGGAAAAAGGGTTATGTGGTTATGTCTAATCATTTCTTAACATTTTTAACCTTTTGAACTCATTTTATGAATAGTTAAATTGTGTGTTTTGCAGTAGTTTTGTATCTCAAAAGATGATGATAACAACAAAATCTTCAAAAAATTTAATAAACTTTTGATTTCTTTTCTTCTTACAAAATATGACAGCTGAGATTCCCACGAAATGGAAGAAGTACATCTAAGTAATAGCTATAATGACACGACGTCTGTTACTGCGATTGAAAACATCCAGAAACGTTTCTAGATTCTTTTGTTTCTCAATAAAAGTTTAGTGATAATCATGGTAGACTTATTCTAACGCATCGGGTTTATACACAAACTCTAGTTCACTTTTAGCTTTCACAAACTCTCCGCGTTCTAAGTAGAAATATGCCGAATCTGCACTTACGCAGAATCTAATGATGAGAAACAAAATTATTTTAAGGAAGTTTTCAAGGCATTTGGTTGTTGTTCTGTTTGAATGATAAAAAAAAGAAATTCCGCACAATTGTTCGAGTAAAATGCTTACTTTAATAGGACACAGCGAGAAATCACAAAGGAAATTGGAAATAAATATATGAATGAGACAGCGGAGGAAGAGTAAGAGAGGCTAGTGAATGATAATCCAGAGCAATATGCAATAAAAGTCCCTACATTTAAAGCAAAAACTGGGAGCGTACTTATTTTTTATCTCATCTGTATTGGTGCGACTTCCATGACATATAAACTAACTAATGAGCTATTCAAACCGCAGACTAATCCACAGATAAACCTGCCTGCAATAAAAATAATGAACTCCTCAGTCCAGCTCTGAAGCAGGCATCCTGTTTAGTTTTAAAAGTTTCAATATCTTTATTAATCGAGTGGAGTTTTATCATAATATTCGCGAATTTCGTCATATTTGACTTATGTAAATAGTCTTTCAAAAGTCAAGTAAATTTACCTAAAACTCCTATGATGTCAGTTAGAATGAGCGATTGCTTCCTAGAAAACCTCTTGAGAATAGGGTTTGAAAGAAGAGATCCAAGTAATCCACCAATAGGAATTATACCTGTCATCAAACCATCAAAAGCTGCAGAATCGTCTTCATCAACTTTCATTAGAGATCGTAATGCATGCTGGCTGGAATTAAATACTCCCATCTCATAGCCTGTGAATAGACTGCCAAAGCATGCCACAGACACGAAAAAATAGACGTAGAGCTCTGACTGATATGTAGGTTCTTCTTCTTCCTCCTCTCTTTCTTGGATCAGCGCCATATCTATAAAATGACTGCTAGAAGAGATGGAAATTAATTGAAAATTTCTGTTTGTGTATCTCTCTTTGGATTATTCATTGTATGTGTGATTATTCCTTAGAAAAGTCATAATTGCGTATATGAATTATCTTTAGTTGATTTGGATTTTTAGTTTTGTTATGTGAAAGGGAAATTCTACTGCTTTTTAGTATTTCATTTATTTTTCTTTTGGTACTAACATTTGCTAGAATGCGAAAATACTTCAATAAGTTGTTGTTGTGTTTATCATGAAAAATGTCAATCAAATGAAGCAGGCCCACATAATGGAATATGTATTCTTGTAAAACGCATGCTTTTGTGGGAGACTTTTAAATATTTTATCGAACTTCGATTTTGCAAAGACTTATTTTCAAAAAAGTAAAAATAAGAAATTAACTTGAACATATTTATGGATAATAGCAAAGGATTTAAGAGACCATAGAATTCAAATCTCCCCTTAGGTGAGAGTTAGCTTAGACAATCGAATGGATTCTCAGCTAGTAGCTCAGGAGGTATGGCTAGGATGAGAATCTCAGGATAAGGATTTCGTCCAGCTTCTAGAGAAAAAAATACCTCCTCAGGAGAAGATAATAATAGTCTATATAGCTTAAACGTAATTCCTTTATCAAGTGATGAAGTAGCGTGGGCTAGTAACTTAAAGGTTGATTTGATGTAATTGTAAGATGAGATAAATGAGTTAGATCCAGATAATAAGTTAAGATCAAGTGGAGGAATTGAATTTGGGAAAAATTACTAAACAAGTTTAAAGAAATGGCTTGCAGCAAACAGTGAAGGAAACGTAAAAGTTTCACTTGATAAGAGATTAAAAGTGGAGATTGATTTAGATAAATTAACTGAAGCACTTGGATGCAAGGGTGATGCTGAGGGATCACTGAAGAAACTATTTAGGTTATGCCAAGTAGCTGATGTAGTGTCAAATAAACTAACTGAATTTGAGATGCTAACTCTAATGAGATATGATGATAGTTACAATAATCTCGTCAAGGATGATTAATTAGCTGAAAAGGATTAGAAGTAATCATAGTCGAAGTTGAAAATGATGGCAGCAAGTGGAACTTATTTATCCTCGAAATACACTGTGTGCTAGGTCAACATTGAAAGATTTGGAAATCTTCTTCGCTCAGCGAGAAAGCTGGCTTCGAGGGAATCTGGTAACTTCACTGCAAGTAATGAAACTGACAAGATAAAGATCTTAGAAGCAAGCTAAAAGGAACTGAATGAAACAATTCTGAAGAGAGATTTTAAAATTAAGGAATTGCAAGAAAAGATTGTTGATTTAGAAGCGAAGATTGAAGCTTAGGTGGAAGAAATCAGCTAAATCAAAGCTAATAATGATAGTAACAACAGTAGTAAATAAGGGAATATCCAACAAAATGTAATTGGAAAATCACCAGATAGTTTTAAGGATGACCCAGTGTATTGGACTGGACTTATTGACGAGACCAAGTAATTCTATGAAACAAGACTCAAAGAGTATGAAAATGAGAATGGAAAGCTTAAGGAAAAATTAGAGGATCTTAAAATTAAGACTGAAGGAATACAAGAATAATACTTCGATCTTTAAGAGCAAGTGCAGACTCTGAAAACAGAGAAAAATCTTCTTTTTAGCAATTTCTCTAAGAAATATTCCTCACCTGAAGAAGCTGTAGATTCCTATGAAAACGCACTGAAAGAAGAGGTAAAAAAGCAGGAATATTTTGTTGATTTTTGCTTTGCCAATTTCAACAAATAAGATTATCAAAAACTTTTTATTGACATTAATGCTGAAATAACTTTCCTATTTGTTTTTTTTTCAGGCAGATAGAATGAAGTAATCCTTTGAAAAACGTGTAGATACCTTGTTGTGGGACAACGAGAGAGTGAAGAAAGAAAAAGCAAGAGGACTCATTGAAATGAAGCTCAAATTAGATAAAGAAATCGAAACCAAGAATCTTCTGCTTAAGAAGTTGAGTTGCTACATAAAATGAAGTGAGAATTGGATAGGTTGTTTCATACTTCTTCACATTAATTTTAAACTTTAAGAAATCTTTGTTTAAGAGCTACTTTGAACATTTATGTAAAGAAAATGTGAAATATGGCCTTTCAGCAAAGGATTTACAATTTTTTTGGACGTATTTTACATTTTCTCGTAGGAGTTATTTATTATTTATCTTTCCCCTAATCCTTTACATAAACGAACAAAATCATTAAATTGCTTGCTTGTTTTTAGTCTTCTTTGAATAAGGCATTTTTCTCATTGAATTGGTAATCTGTTATTTGTGGTTAAGTTGCAGTAAAATTCTTGTAAAATTATTGAGTTTAAGAAAACTTCAGACAATCTGAAAAAAAAAGTCAGCATACGTTGAACTAGCTTCATTTGCTTATCTTCGCAAGCTATGATAAACAAGAAGTAGTCTTCTAACCGTTTCTTTCCTTCAGTCCAGAAGAGTAAGAGAATATTCCTCTTTTGTTTTCTTCTTTTCTGTTCTTGTTGCACTTCCTTCTACAATCTTTTAAATTTGTTAATTCAAATTAGGTGTAAAGATGGAACTACCTTCTATTTCAACTTCAACAGGTGTTTTATCGAGTCCTATGACTTCAACATTGAAGCGAAAAGAACAAACCGAAAAAGAACTCAAAAGAAAAGAAAAACAAGAAGAATTTAGAGGATAAATGAGTGTGTTCAGTGAAGGGGCATGGAAATCTATGGACACTATGAATAATAAAATAGCTAAAATAGACAGTCTTGTTAATTAGTACTCCTAGCAAATGGAGTATCTTAGCTCTAATGAAATACAATCGTATCTTTAAAAGACACATTCCTTCTACAAGAATAGTCTAGGCTTTGATCCTTCTGACCCTGATGGTCAGCGCACATATGCAAATTAATACATTTACAGGAAAAAACTACCAACAAGCTTTTTCTACATTGAGAGATAAAAAATAAGAGAGCGAATACAGCTGACAACCTAGATGCAATTCTTCCATCCGGAATGGTTCGAGTAGAAAAAGCTTAAGAAGAGACAAAAAGAAGATATTGATTATCTTAAGCTGCTTGCAAAGAGAGAGGAAAACATGAATTAAAAAGAGCCCTCACCTAAACATACTCCTTTGAACTTAAAATAAATTGAACAACATAGGAAAATATTCCTTGAGGAGTTCTATTCCAAAGATATTGCAGGGAAATCAGCTAGGATTCTAGAACTGGAAAAGAAGTATTAGATGTCTGAAGAAGATGCTCTTAGAATTGCAGAAATATGTAAGAATTACATTAAGGTTATGCAACAACAACAACAAAAAAGAATTATTATTGTTGGAGGAGTTTCAATTTTATTCGTGAAAAAAAGATGAAGAGAGAGTTAAGAAGAGAGATTATTGATATTTGAGTGAATACATATCCATGAATAATTAATTTCTTTGAATTTATGATTATAATGTTTCTTGTGCAATTTATTTTTGACAAAAATAGAGAAGAAACATGAGAACGATCTGATAAGCTCATCATAGCCACTGCAGTACTATTGAACAGAGAATTACTGAAAAATAGAAATAAAATACTGAGTAGATCTTGAAGTTTACGAAAATTGTCATTAAACATCAAAAGAAGCAAGAAAAGATAAAAAATCTTTTGCAGAAATTGACAGATTTCAAAAATATAAACTGAACAAAATAATAATTATTCCTTTTTTGTTCAAGGATATGGCCTGTAGAATTATTTGTTCGATATGCGATACATGTCATCGATATGATCTTTAACCTAATTAAGTCTATCCCTTTGATTATTCAGGTCCGTTTCGATCGCTTGAGAAGATTAAAAATTTCCAGTGGATTGTTTTGAGTAAGGAGCAGGGATAATGCTTGTGTGAGCTGTTCTAATCATGGGGGTAGTTAAATTCAAAGATGGATCAGCACTTGTAGAACTAGGGTAGTTATTCTAATAACCTGGTTGAGTATTGTAATTAGCATAAGGTGGCTATGTGTTGTAAGTCTAATAAGTTGGAATGTCTTGAATATTTTTGAGGATTTAATTTTGTTCCCTCATCATTCCAATGTCTTGATTTCGTTTCTTCTCAAGGATTTTTTCACTAAGCAGCTCCATTATTTTCTAATTTGCCTTACTGAGCTTGTCTTTTAGTGTCGTGTTCTTCTTCAACAAGCTTTCAATTTGCTAGAAAAAAACACACACAAAATATGTTTTTTATTTTCCAAATCTGCTAGCACAATTTATTCTCTTTCTCTCTGTAAAAAAATCTTAAAACTTACAAGTGTAGAAGAGTAGTGCTTGGAGTTTGCGATATCTTTATTCTCCTTGAGATTGTGTGGATGTGATTAAAGTTCCCTAATAGTATCTTATAGTGAATTGTTATCTTTTTACAATTATGCGAGTTAATTCTGCAGAGACAAAACTTTTCTCTTTTCTTCTGCAATTCTATCGGTAGATTCTGCGACTGATTTGTTAAATTCATTCTCTAAATCCCTTTTTTCCTTCCTCATTCTATCAATTTATTCTTCCATTTTCTTCTCTTATTCACGATTTCCTTTGATTTCATCTTAAAGCCTTCCTTTAGATTCTTAGATTCGTTACTGTAATTATCTTATTAAACTCTCATTTTCTTTCATTTCTTGTAATCCATCTTCTTAATAAATTGGTTTTTTAACATTTTCATTATTGCTGCTAGAACTATCTTATTTTAAACGATTTTATGAAGATGATCTGCTTAGCTACGCTGTTCTCTTGATTTCCCCTTCTAAATCTACAATATGTTCTTGTTGTTTTTCGTTCAGTGTCTATTGTTGTCTCCTATGATCTCTTAATTCATCCATTTCTCTGACTAACTATTCAATTTATTCACTTCTATCTTCTTTCTCAAGATCCTAGCATTTTTTACAAAGTTGTTAGTTATGTTAATCCAACCTAAATATGCTAATCGACCAAAAAAGAAAAATTAAAAATCTTACAAGTTTCTTCATTAAACTGAAGAGCTACTCGTCTTTTGCGAGTAGTTACATTCGAAGATCTTCAGCTTCTTTTTTGTATACTTTCGCATCTTCCTTTTGTTTTCTAGTTTCAGCTGCTCTTTCTTACCCTATGTGCACCTCTAAGACAGCATCCTTCAGTTCAATCTGTTTTTGTTAGCATGAATTTTAAATCAAAAATATTTTAAACAAATTCATAAAAATTCAACACAAAATCATATCAAAACATAAATCCTTGATCTCCTCTTACCTTATGTTTTTCTTTGATTTATTTGATGTCTCGGGCAGCTTCTGCAATAGTCGCTTCGTGTTTAGCTTTGAATAATTCCAGTTATCTCTTTAAATCATATTGTTTCTCAGTAAGTCTATCAATTTCCATTTATTTAGCTTCTAATTCAAGTCTATGAGGTGCTTCCATTTCATTCATGAGTCTCACCCTCTAGATATCAGAATCAAGAGATGGTAATGTTTTCTATTAGAGAACTTCAATATCTCTAATTTTTTCATTGAGTTCAGTCCTTATTGATCTAATTATTGCCTCTGCATTGATTTGTTCTTCTCGTTTTTCGTTGTTGGTTGCTTCTAACCGTTGTTCTAGTTCTATTTTATCGTTACGCATCTTACCATAATGCTCCTTGAAGCTCTCATGAATCTTCTTTAATGTCTCATAGTCGTCTTTACAAATTATGATAACAATTTATTTTGAAGAGCAAAATCAATGAAAGTTAGATGATTTTGAAAAATCATCATAATAATCTAATGGAAATATCTGTGACTAACTATTAGATTTTTACCTAAAGTTCTATCAAGTAGACTCTTGACTGACTTAATGGCCTTCTTCAAGTCTTTGTTCTCTGAAATAAGGCTCTCAAGTTGAGAATCTGGTATCTAAAATCCAGTCATTTTCTCTTTGGATTTGTCTAAGGATTTAATACAATATCTTTCTCTATTGGTCTTTTGAATTTGTAATTATCAACTTCGATGTTAGATTCATTCATTCCATCAGCTAAACCACTGAACAGTGAATTAAAAACTTCCGATAAATTTTAGTTCCCATTCTAATATGAAATTATGTGTTTCATTTATTTCAAACAATAAATCTTAACTTTGCATCGAAATTGCCTTCGTATTTTTTTTTCTTGAAGAAGGCATTCACATTTGATGATTTCAAGAAGAATTAGAAGTTGTATCACTGAATAGATATTAACATTACTTTTTCTTATTTAGAAAAAAACAAATCATAATAATTTTTTTTATAAATATTTACTTTTGTTTGACAATAATCATTCACTTTAAACATAAAAAGTTCTTAATTTGGAAACATAAATTGAAGTTGAAAGTGAACCAATCAGTTACTTAGAAGTATAATTTTGATATTTTTGATTTTTGGACATTTTTACATCACAAATAAAAGGAAGTTTTATTTTTTATCTTTCCTTTCAAAAAAATAAAAAAACGAGTTATTTCTTAGTAAACCAACCAAAATGTAATTAGTTATGAGTTTATTTTAGCCTCAATGAAATCTATTTAGCACTATTGTAACTGTAACTGAATGGAATAATCTCCACAAATATCAGGTAATTTTGTATCCCGAGATACACTGAAAGCAAATGCATTAAAAAGGACCCACAATTTTCACCTGATTCTGAATTGAATTTTCAGAAATTAATTAACCTGAATCTAGAGAAATTTAAAAATTCTATTTCATAGCGCCTCAGATTTGTGTCTAAAATTCTACTTTGCAAACATCTTGATGATATTTCAAACAAACATGAAAATGGCAAATAACTACCATGGCACATATTATGCGATTTTATACTTTTTTCTTTCCTTTAGACAGCTTTCCACTATTCCTATTTCTTTTCAAATGGGAGAATTATTGCAACGTCAAATATCTTTTTTTTTCTCTCGATTAATCAATGTTTTAGTCTAGAAGATGAAAAATGCGAAATTGGATAAAATCAGAAACTTTGAAGATCGGGAGAAAGAAAGAAATCAAACAATAAATCACTTGATTTTGATCGCGTAAAAGCGGGAACAATGGCTATCCGTGAAATTCAAGACAAAGATCAGCCTTACTTTCCGTTTATGCATGTCGCCGTATGTAAGAAAATCTTAAGCACATCTAAGTCTATTTTCTCAAACAATCTGTTTATATTTTACTTTCCCACAAACAGTCTTTATCTTCTTGAAATGCGTAGTCGAACAGATCTTGAATGCAAGATAGTTTTACAGACTCAAACAATCTGTAAGCAATGCAATTTCAATTATCCTACCTAAATCTTAAATCCTCCATGCGCTTATTACCTCTTCATTATTCATTTTATTCAGGCTAAGAAAATGCCCAAAGAGATTCGTATGCTGGGAATAGATCCAGAGAGATACAAGCTAGCCATAGAATATGAACGCTCCAAGCTGTAAAAAAAATAAAAACAAAATGAAAAAAAGATAATTCTTCCAAGATTAAAAAGAATTTATCAAAACAGCAACATTATTTAACTAAACTATGATAGCATTAGTTCAATTAGATGCCATTTTTTGGAATGATTGTAATCTTGAATTTCTATTGATTAACTAAAAAAAGAGCTTTTGAGATGCTCGTGCTGTCTATCAAAACCGGCTATGAATTTATATTCACACTGACCTATGCTATGCCACTAATATGGAATAAAATATCCTTCCCAATACCGTTTACTTCCAGCGAAGAGGTAAAATAGTCAATAATCAATAAATTATCTAGAATATTTCTGAAATCTTAGAATAGAACACATTCATGCTGAATCTCCTCGAAACAAAAAGATTCTAATTTCTTTCCTATCCTTATGCTTTTTTGCAATAGTTTCAACGAGGTTTTGCGTTTCTATGCATCGAAACATTAAGAATGAAAGTCATAGATATTCCAATTCTGCTCTACGAAACCTTCGTCATTGAAGAAAAGTTTGGTCTCAGCAAAAAGAACTTATCATCGTTTTTTTTAGATGCCTGTGTGGAATCGTTAATTACTTTGTTTGTGTCTCCTGTGATTCTCTATGGATATCTTCAGCTTATCGAGCATGCTCCGGATAATTTCTTCTATTTAGTAACATTTCAGTTTATTATTTGTTTCTTTTTTTTTGTTTAACTTCCCTATTCTTGTAGGCAGCATTTCTAATCGGAGTGACATTGCTAATCTAGACATTATATTAGAATTACATTTAGCCGTTATTCAGTAATTTCCAAGAACTTTAAGAGGGACAGCTGAAAGTTGACATAAACGAACTTGCAGAAGGGTTAAATTTCCCTTTAAAACATGTCATGCGAACAAAAGGATTTCGTCGATAAGATCACTCCAATGCTTTTTTAATCGGCATGTGGAGGGATAAACGAATTGTAATTTAAGAGTTACTCATGGAATAGCTAGGGATTCAAGAAGTTGTAGCAGTTGTCAGCCATGAACTTGGACACTGGAAGCACAATCACTTTAATATCACCATGCTGATATTTTACACTCGTGTGACACTTTTCTTCCTTCTTTCTTCGTTCTTCCGCTCGAATGATGCGATATTTCTGAGTTTTGGGTTCACAGATAAATCAACATTTGTAGGAACTGCACTTTTCTACAATTTGTTTTCACCGATGAATTCCGTTTTTGAATTTCTAACATTACTCATAACACGCTGCTTTGAATTCCAAGCTGATACATTCGCTTGCAATCAAGGCTATGGGTATTATCTCATGAGTGGGCTTGTCAAAGTCCAAGTAGATAACGTAAATGCTCTTAACCCTGATCCTTGGTAAATTTTTTATCTTTTTAAGCCAATCCTACCGTTTTTTAATCTTTTTTTCTTGTATTTTTTCCCTAACAGGTATGCATGGGCTAAATTTTCTCATCCTGGTTTATTTGAGCGGATTCATAAAATCAAGCATCGACTCTATTAAATCGAGAGCCAAAACGGACTAAGTAATGCTGAAATCGAAGAGAAAATCAAAACATTCATGGAGAAACATGTCTTTGTGCAGAGCATCAAAACAAATAATTTGAAAGAAAAATCCACACCAAAAAACGAAGAAAGAATACAATTAAATCATGTCAATAACGAACTACCTGCTGTGCAGATGAGCAGTGCAAGCCTCACAAACTCCAACCATATCAATAATGGCTTTAATCCTAATCAGCGAGGATTGAATATGATTTCCCAAGGTGATCAGTAATTACTTATGAATCAATAATATCAGAGAAATTGTTAAGTCATTCAAAGCTAACATAATTTCCTTCATAATCTGACAAACTAATAATTATTGAATTAAACCCTCTAGTAGCCAATATTCTTACCTTCATAACAGCAGCCAATGTAATTCCCGTAGCTTTAAAATCATCATCTCTAAAATATTCAAAACGCAATTCCTAGCTATATCTCGTAACATCTCGGAAGTAATTAGTAAATATTGCTGTAACCCTCTCAATAGCAGCAACAACAACAGCAGTAGGTGTTAAACTAACACTCTTTTCAATAGTAACAACAGCTACAATAGTAGTAATAATAAATTATGCAATTCGCATAAGCTTAGTAACAGCAGTAGCAGCAATAATAGCAACTCTAATAATAACATTAGCACTAACACCATTCTTAGATGACTTAATCCTCCCCAAATTTGTAGAATCTGCAGAATCTAGAAATTCAAGCAGTTGATCATATCCGTTAATAAGGTTATTCCTTTCCTGCTATGGGAATGCATAACAACTACAGTCTTTCAAACTTAAACGAATAGCATAGACAGAACCTTATTGTTTAGGAAGAAAATCATGACAACAAACTGAATGGAATTGGAAGGTATAAACAGTTTCGACATTCATTATCAGATGTTAGTGATTCTGGGGAAATAAGTAGTAGCTGCTTTGATGGGCCTGAAGCAAAGAGAATGAAGTTTAGAGAAGATGCCTTGCTTCGGGATGGTGCTGTGTTTTAAAATAATAACAATTCTTTCTCTTCCTCTGAACGAGCGAGATTATGTTAATCCCCTCAGTTGATTCAAAGTGAATCTGAAGGAAGTAGTAGTAGCATTATGCGGAATGACTCAATTTACAGCAGAGATGTGTTTTAGAATTACAATAATCAGTAGTAAAGTCGCTTTATGCATAACAACACAGTTATGGGAATTCCATTTGTCTCAAACTCTGCAGTCTCTAATAGGTTCTTTCCAAATTATTGGGGACGATTCTGATTTTGTTAGATTGTTTTTTGTAATTTCTTGACTATTCTGCTTAACAAAAAGAAAGAACCAGATATTAAAGCAGCTCTCGCTTACTTTAATTCTTTTATTTGAATTGTTGAACTCTCCTTTCTGTCTTTGTTGTTGATTCTTAAATGTTTTTGAAATTTCTTTTATCAAAAGAGTTGAGATTATTTTGTTGAAATGGAGGAAAGAACAAAAATATCAGAATTTTCATATTTCTTGAGAATTTGACTTGGAAAGTGTCTGTGAATCAAAAATATTGTCAGATTAGTACATAGTGACGTGCAGTAATGTTGACGATCCAAGTGACTTAATTATCTCTGACGAAGCAGCAAATAAGACATCAAAATACCACCCAAAATCAATCTATGATCGCCGAGATTCAGCTCTTATAAATGCTGACTGGATTGGGAGAGAAGCGAAGATATTTCGGATAATAAAATACAAATACCAAAAACTAAATATTTCACAAACTAAGAAGAAAAAAAAATGAGTAGAATTAGTAAAATCGCTGTGCTCGGAAGTGGAGCATTTGGAACAGCTATTGCACATGCTGCTTCTTTCAATCCCTTCAACAAGATTATGATCTACTCTAGAGAAGAAGATGTGGCTAAATCCATCAATGAGGCTAAGCGCAATCCTAAGTTCTTCTCTGAATTTGAGCTAAACGGGAATATTACTGCTTCGTCGAATTTTTAGGATGTAATTAAAGATGCTAATGTTGTGCTATCTTGCATCCCTACTCAACAGCAGATGGTGATGCTAAAGTAATTCCGTGAATACATCAGCTTAGATGTACCCTTTGTATCCTGCTCAAAGGGAATGCTCGTTGACGAAGAGAGATTCATTTCAGAAGCTGTGCACGAAATGTTCTAAGGAAAATTACATTATTGTGTGCTTTCTGGTCCAAGTTTTGCTAAGGAAATTCTTCTGAACATGCCTACTCTTGTTGTAGTTGCTTCGAAGAACTAGAGAGATGCTGAAATAGTTTAAGAGACTATCTCCTAAGGTGCGTTTAAAGTCTACACAAATGACGATGTGATTGGTGTAGAAATAGCAGGTGCTTTGAAGAACGTCCTAGCAATTGGTGCAGGCATCATTGAAGGCAGTGGTTATGGAATCAATACCACAACTGCATTTATTGTCCGAGGCACAGTGGAGATTCAGAAATTCGCATGTAAGCAGATTCGTTTTTAGGAGGATTTTTGATTAATTTTTCTAATATTTCAAACCATATCTCCCCACTAATCTGATGTTGAAATTGACGGCAATATCCCCCCAATGTCGAGTGAAAAGGCTTTCAGATGAAATTTCGTTAGTTTTTGAAGTTCTCTGATGATCTTAATCATTTCTAGTTTTCAAATAGTTTTTAAGAAATACAGTGTAAGTCATAATTATTTTTGAACATTTCTTATTAGAGTAATATGGAGCAAGAAATGACACATTCTTTGGACTATCTGGCATTGGTGATCTGATGCTCACAAGTTTTGGATCTCTTTCAAGAAATAGAACCTGCGGATTTAGACTAGGAAAAGGTGAAAAACTTGCTGATATTATGGCTAGTAGTATGGGAGTCGTTGAAGGTATTCCTACACTTTAGGTCGTACATCGCTATGCTAAAAAGAACAACTTAGACATGTTCATAACAGAAACGATCTACGATTTCCTTTACAGTGGTCTGTCACTTCAAGCTGCAAGCAAGCGGTTAATGATGACCCACATTGGGAAGGAGTTCATTCATGCAGATGATTATAAGCCTTAATTTTACTTAAATAAATGAAGGTGTACTATTCTTCACTTCAATATGACTTGTATGTTACTTAATCTGATTACTTTAGAAGCTTTGTGGCTGTTTGGGGGGGGCTTAAATGTTCAAATTGATGGTTTGGTTTGTTGCTGACAATTCCTAGATTTTGTTACCAGATTGTTTTTTTGAGATTAAATAATTTAGCTCAAAATTGTGTAAATCGATAAAGGGAATTGTCAACAATGATGAAGACATAAGATTCTTTAAATATTATTTATTCCCGGCGCTGTCGTATTTGCCTTCAGAAAATTACAAAAAACACATTAATTAAGAATTCAATATTGACGGGGTTAGAAGAATCAATTTCATTTATCAGGAGAAATCCCCCCAAGATTATTGATCGATTGGCTAGCAAGCAGGAACTTAGTGATCATTCAGGTTACAAAGGAAATTTAGATTGAGAGTTCAAACACATCTTATGATTTTGAGCGCTTTCTATTGTGAAATGTCTTTGAAAAAAAGGTAAAGAAAGAATTGCATGAAAAGTAATATCAGCTGAATTGGTAACCAGGAAAGAGTGCTAGAAGGTATTTCACATAAATGGAGACTGTCTTTAAAGGATGTTCTTAGATTTTTTGCATAATTAGTTTCTTCAATGGAGTGAAGAAATTTTTACAAATTTTAAATGCAAAAATACCTGCCTAAAGAACATAAATTTCTTCGAAAGATAACAAATATTGAGAATACATCTGCAATTAAAACTATTCAAGAAGGTGTCATTCTGTGAAAAAATAGTTTTGTTGAGATAAATTAGTTTTTACAATTTTGAAAGAGAGAGAGAGAGAGTTTCTTATTTATTTTCTTTCATACAAAGTCACTTCTTAGTAGAGAAGAACAAAACAAAAACAAAACTGAACTTGGTTGCAATATTTCTGAGATCTCAACATTGAACACCAAAAATGAAGGATTTAGAAACAACAATAAACAGAAATTATTTTGATACAAATTAATGAGTCCTCCTCGAAGAAAGAAACAACACTCTATCATAAAAACAAACACATCATTTGAATAAAAAAGAGAGTTCATGCAATGCTGCTTGAAAGAATCGTGTCGATTTATCCACTGAGTCCTAAGAGTATTTTTTCTGCTGATATTTCACCATCTAGAATGTCTACTAGACTCTCAAGATACTTTCCGCTCTAGTAAGTGTAGTGTTCTAAAAATTATTGAAAGTTGTAAAATGTTAATACAAAAGTGGAAATATTATGGTAATCCAAATATATTTTACCAAACATAAGGCTTAACATATGGATTGCGACATCTTAGAACTTAGGGTTGGCTATTTTCAAAGCAATGAATTCAAATACAACTCCGAGTTAAGCCTGTTAATATTTGTCAATGTTTTCAATGAGAAAAATAAGCAGGAAAACAAATCGAAATGAAAAGTTAAAATTATGAATAACGAATTTCTTACATCATCAAGATTCTTGAAGGCATTTAGAAGTTCTCCTCTCTGGAGAAGCTCCTCGTAGAGCGCAATAACAACATCGTTTTGCTTGTTCTCCAGAGCATGCATGAGAGCAGTTCTATACTAAAATTTCTTCAAAAGTCTATCATATTTCCCTAGCTTTTTCTATCTTTTTTCTTCAAATTTCACATCGAATTGAGCAGGCTAATCGTACATACCACGGTTGAAATACTTATAAGTGTGCACTCTCCTTTCAGCTGCTTAGGAATACTTCAAATAATCAGGTATCTGCAATCCTAAATCATTGTTGGTTTTCTCAGAATCATCCTCATCATCGGAATCTTTTTGTTCACCGAGTCTCTTTTTGTTTGAGCGTAATTCTAAAGTTCCATCAGCCATACCTACAGCGAGGTAGCGAGTGTTACCCGTGAGATCAAGAGACATAATAGGATTAGGCATCTTAAATTAATGAGTCACCTGATAAGTATCAGTTCTGTAGACTTTAATGCTCTAATCAATAGAACCTGTTACGAGTCTATCATCTCCACTGATGTATTTAGCACAAGTAACTGTTTTCTAATTATTATTCATTTTTTCGATAGGTTCTCCAGTTCTCAGATCCCAAATTGTTGTGAATGTACCACCAACTGTCGCAAAGGAAAAACCAGATGAACTCATAGCTACTTCTTCGATAGCAGCTTCATGGTTAAATTCTCTAACTGCAGCTTTCGATTTGTCTCTGAAATCGAATAATCTAGCAAATCCATCATATCCTGTTGAGATGAGATTCCTATCTGTCGAAGGGACAACTGCAATGGATCTAACGAAATCAGAGTGTGCACCTACAAATGTTCTAATGACATTGTTTCCAGCAATATCGTAAAGCTTCACTGACTGTAAAAGGCAAACAAATTACAATAAGTCAAAGTCAAGAATACAAAACAACTCCAAAATCAAATCTCTCTCTTTTGACTTACTTAATCGTCTGATCCTGAGAAGAGCAATGATTCTCCTTGAACAAAATCAGTTGCATGCACTGCTTTCTTGTGATTATGGAAAGTTCTCAATAGAGTCTTGCGGTTTATCTCCCATACCTTTTTTAGTTATTAAATCACATATGAAACAAGCAAGGAATGTATTTCAAGCCATAATGGCAATGCTCTATATATGTGATGTATTGTGTTTTATCCCATAAATTGATGTATCTTTTGCAGCTTCAAAGTACAATAAATCAAAAAATATCTAATACCTTGATCATGCCATTTCCTTCAGATGTGCTGATCATTTTACCTAAAATAACAACAGAAAAGATAAGTTAAACAAACAGAGAATAAACATATTCAAATCCTGATTGATAAACATAATTAGACGTGTTGCTGTGTTTATTTTACCATCTTTTCTAAGAGCAACTCCAGTGACTTTATCTGAGAATCGTTCGAATTGCTATTTTACCTCTTCTTCTCTTGTATTGTAGACATAAACCTAAGTGATTATTTTCATTCAAATTCAATCAATAACCCAAATGGAGAGGCGGTCCAGATTGCCACCTCAACAATCTGAATAATCGAATCTAAACTATTCTTTACAATTCTTCCTTCAGTGAAAGCCACAAGGTTGAGATCATTCCCTCCAGAATAAACTTTGCTTATCGCATTCACATATGATTTCGAACTGACTGACTAGAACCAAAATAGCAATATATTTAGAGAAGAAACGCATGAAAGAAACCAGCTAATCATATTTGTTTTTGCAGGCTAACCTTGAACTTCTTCCAATACTTATTCTCCGGTGTATCACTGATGGCCTTCTTTGCAAATCTAATAGGAAAAATATATTTATCAAATATGACTTCACGATAGCCTCCCAGTGCACTTGAAATTATTACTTTTTGACTTGAAGGGGCTTATAGTTGACTGTGGACATTCTCTTTTATGGGATAATATGATGCCGTTCTTTGCTAGTTTTTTAACTTTGTTCTAATTTCACTCTGAATATAAATTTAATCAAACCTGATTGTGGTTGCTAATCATTTTGATTCTTCTTCCAAACACGCATCAATCGTTTTTAAAGGATATTTTAATATATGCTCTTGATTCCTTTTGGCAATTCAAAGCAACACTGTATGATTCAGATATTTCTACTTTGACAGATTCATACAAAGATCTGCTTATCTTGAATGGAAAAATACCTCTACTAAGTTGTAATATATTATGTGAGAATCATTGATTTCTGAAGGTCTTGCAGCAACCTAAAAAATAGAAAATAATTTTGTATTAATAAGGGGGAATTTCACTGAAAACAAAAAAAATGAGAAACCTTTTTTAAGCCTTTTAATTCATGAATTTTTGCTCAAATAATCTTTTTAGCGAAGTAGAAAAAAGAAATTATTGCTTTCTACCATGCTAAATCAAATGTAAAACATGTCAAATAGGAGTGTTAAAGATTTATTTGATTCTTTCTCTTAGAACAACGATCGATTATTACAGTAAAATCACAATCCTAAATGAACAGATAATATGACAATATTGACGATGTTTTTCATTCACCTGCCATCCATCTACAAGGTACTCATAAATTCAATTCAACCTACAATTCCACGTTGCTATCAGCTAAAACCCGACAAGCACTTAGTCTTCCAACTCCGCAAAGATAACCTTCTCCATAAAGAACTTATAGACCTATTAACAATCGACAGAAAGTTAGCTAACTCCTCTGTCCAATATCAGCTTAAATCATTCCTGTAACAGCTTACAAAAACAATCCTCATTGGAGCACATTCCAATCAAGAATGGAGGAGTTTATGAGCTAAACAAATTAGATGAATACTCACAGCAGTAATGCTACCAAACCTTGTATGTAGAATCAATCAACAGGGTCAATTTATGAAGAAAAAAAAGCAATTATGAATTAACAACAATCAGATTTTATGAATCAAAAGCACTCACCAAGTGTAATAGCACCTGATCATTCTCCAAAAGGTGAGGTTCTCCATGAATAATAGCTAATTCTAACAAACCAAAGTACTAGGGAGAACACTGCTTCCTCCTCAGTTGATATTCTTCGGATTAAAAAATCCAATACCAAAATAAATGCTATTGTCTTGGCTATGATTAATAAAAAAAACACAATAATTAAGCAGTTCATGCAGCATCAAGTCAGACCTCCACTGACTGTATCATAGAGCCCTAATGGAATCTAAGAATAAGAAATAGCCTTGAGTAAGCATATTGGCTAAAATAAGAATGAGAATCTTTAATCTTCTTTTATTCCTCGTTTTGAAGGTGAATTTAGTTCGAAATAATCTCAGAAAGCACCTTTTCTTTTCAAAAATTAAACACAACAAGTCGACTTCAAAGATGAGAAGAAGGAGTCACAGTAATTAGAATAATAAAAGTAGATTTTAGCTGAATCAATGGAGATATTTGAGTTTCCTGTGAGTGTAAGAAAAAAGTAACATATTTTTGTGTCCTCTGAGAAACTGAGCTAATCAAACACGAATTCAAGCTCATCGATGAATACTTTTCATAGACAGAGATAAAATAGATCTTATTAGCTGTCGGCTACGACTCTTACAAGGAAAAATTCAGGTGTTTTGTAAAATCAATTCTACAAGATAGACTCCATTGTTGAACCGAGAGGACAGCAAGAATAAGAAAAGTAGACTTTGAGAAATAGTAATAGCTTATCATCGGGAAAACGTGCTTCTAATTTTCGGTAACAAACATCTCTTATTACTTTCAAGTAAGAAGTAGAAGGAGAAACATAGCAGAAACCAATTTTGTCAGTGTCATAATAGAAATTAGGATTCACTAGAAGATCTTAATCAGCTCATTAGAGTAGAATTAAAGTAGATTGTTTTTCTTCAATTTAATAATTCAACAATCTTGATAACTCTGCATAGTAGTTTTATCCTTAAATAAGCTAATTTAATAATTCAAAAGAGAGTAATTCCCATCTCAGTTGTAGTCGCAAAGCTCTAAAAGATGAAGAGGAAAGTATTGATTCAGATTAAAGTTCATTGAAATCTTGGAAGGGATAAGCTATTATTGATGGAGGTATTTCAATAGAGAATTCAATAGAAAATGGGATTTAATCAGATTAAGCTGAGTCAAAGGATATTCTAGCTGATTATAAATCACTGAGCAAAAATAAATAAACTGAAAAGACGAAATAGACTTCTTAAATGAGAAGCTAGTCTTCTAGATTAGAGGCTCCTTTAAAGGTAAATAAAATTACTGTTTTTTCTAGTCCGCATGGAGTTAAAAAGACTCTTTGTGGATGGTCGTTTACAAATGAATTTTGAGTTACATAAGATAATTTTATGTGAGTAAAATGTGTGACAGTTTAACTTAACACAATGTAACGATAAAAAAAGAATAAATGAGCAGAATGATACAAACTGCATTCTTAAAAAGAATCTCTTTACTTCTCTCTCAATCTCTGTTTATGGCTAAACTTTGTTTCTTCAAAAAATAATTAAAAAAGTCAAAGCCTACCAAATAATATTAGCTTCTAAAATTTAACCAAAAAGCTTAGCAAACGAAAAGTTAGCATTAATGAATGAAAAAAGTAACGAACTCGTGAGTACATACTCATTGGCAACTCAAATCGATGATATTACGCCGATATTCACGCCCGAAATAAAACACTCTACGGAAGTGGAGAATTTGTTAAATTAGCGCTAAATCATCAAGGAAAAAATGATAAGCGAAAGGAAATCAAATTGCTGCGGAAAAGAGGAATACATTTCGTTCGATAACCACAGCAATCTGTTAGATGTAGATCATTACAAAACATTCATTTGGCCTCTGTGCAAAGAAGGATTAGCATTGAATAATCAAATGTTTTAAGTCTGTAAATAGCTATGGAAACTCAATTATCGAGATTACACTAATTATCTTGAAGCGACATATATTTTCACTTGAAATATGTTATGAATTCCTACTTGTTTTTTTGCTTCGATGTTCTTATTAAAAAGTAAACTAATAATTGTTAAACGGAATATGATGTTTTCTCCTTCCTTATTTTGTTTATTGTTTTTTTCCACTTTGGGAAATGAATGAAAGTTGTCCAATAATATGCTAATACAATGATTTACTAGATTACAGTTGGATTTTAGTAACTTTTAAGACAGATAAGACAGTTTATTTTCATTAGTTTTATACACATGTTTACGCTTGTATTTACTTTTTATTATGATTCTTTGCTATCCTCTTTGCGTAGGAACTGATTCAATCAACAGCGAATAAGAAGTGGAATTTCCTTTTGATTATTTCATAGAGCATATACTCATCAGCGTCTACAATTTTAAGAGTGTTCCCTTCTTTATCCTTGTATTCTATGCATGGCTTGCTGTTTTAAATCAAAATAACAAATAGATTAAGATACAAATCAAATCCCCTACTCATAAAGATAAATCAATTATTTATCTACCTGAACTCGAAGCTGTAGGAATTATCCCCTATTTCGATTTGTTAAGGAATCAGCTGCTCCAAAAATGCTAGAATATCATTTTAATCCAACGATTGTACTTCATTGATATCGAAGGTAACTTAGGGGAATTGTAGAAGTATCTCACCATCTTCTTCTTAGAATATCCATTCAGAAATAGACTCATCGAATGGTTTATTCGATCGTTTTTTCTCGATTATGATAGAGTATAACTCTATGAAACTCAATTATTTGACTATTTTCTCATCGACAGCATTAGAATCCATCAAAATCTCCAAAGATCTAAATAAAAATGCATGCCAAACGATAAATCATACTACAACTCTTTTTTAAGCAATCATAACCTATTATTGTTCAAATAAATTGAATATTGATAATGATATTTTACCTGAATTCCGCTGTGAATTCTCCCATTTCAGTGAAAATTGTTTGAGAATAAACACTGCCTTCTAACTCATTTGCTATTTCTCTCTCTTCTAAATCATCTTAACTTCCTTCACCTTCTCCTTTTGAAGAAATAAAGTGTCTGTTATTCGCACATTTTAGATAATACAAAAATAAAAACTCATTTTCGATTATGTTTTTTTACCATCAACAATTATCAGATTAGGCAATTCAGTTTCATATGCATTTAAATCTTATCTAGATTCTTCATTTTCCAGCGAATCCTGATGATGATCACCCTCACTAATCGTCTGCAATCGTTATGCATTCTAATCTATTTCCATTTCGATTAGCGGTATCTTAAGCGACAATTTTTCATCTGAAATGATCTCCTGTGATTATTGCCTTGAATGCGAATTACTTGAAATTAACTACTCAACTATTTCCTCTGATTACAAGCGTTAGAGCATTTTCTAACCTGTTCTCAGTTTTTCTTCGTCGAAATTCTTCAACTAATGAGGAATAATAGAAAACATAACAAAATATGGTTATTTTTTAACCAGAAAAGTAGTAACAAAACTTGGAATACAATGTTATATGCTTGATTTGTTACATAATTTGGAAGGCTATCGAACTATGAGACTAATAATTCAAGTATCTCATCTCGTGACAGATAATACTATTGTTTCAGTGCAAGATCTGAAATGTAAAATTCAATATGCGGAAATTACACATTAAATCTAACATTTTCTTCATATCCTTCGCTGTTTCTCAATGCACTCATTTAAACAACATCTGTATTATTAGGATAGGGCTTCTGAATATTAGAGCTTTTGTTATCTCTGCGAAGAGGGAGATTGATAAATTTGGCGAAATCAAACTCGATTTATCCACGATTAATGAACGTACAAGTTGTAAACAAATCCATGATTTCGTCTAAGTTAAAGTTGGTGATTAAATATCTCAGATCCTAAAACGAAAGATACTTGCAGAGACGCTTCCTTGTTTAGTTTTTAGAGTTATTAGCGCTGTTGTTGTTAATACGATCAGCAGTGATTTCTAAAGATTTCACCATGACAACTACTTTTTCATTGGATAAATTGAATATTTATTTGTAGAAAACACGTTCGTCACCAGTGCCATAGGTTTTATTCTAAGGATGGGCAGAAGCTGTGGTTTACTGTAATTTACTTAGATTCTCTTGTTGTGTCAGTAGACTCTTAGCAGCTTCTTGTTTATTTCTTGCTCCGAATTTTTATCTTTAAGATGATCTTGATTGTTCCCTGAATACTCTGTTATTTTTCAAAAATAATTCAAAAAAATATTCTCAAAAGGTTCAAATTGCTAAGTGTATGAGTGTTCTTTCTCTTTTTTGTACCTATCACAAAGATTCCCAAAGTTCCTTGAAACGAAATTTATATTGCTGTAGACTGGCTCTAATAAAGTAGAAACAAAAAAAGAAATTGAATGATGTTTTTTATTATTGCTGCAAAAAGAGTTATTTCTCTCTGTACCATGAGGCATATCCAGAGGGGAAACATTGAAGTTGATGTCTTCAAAACCACTGGATCTCTAGAAAGTGTTTGATGTCTTGGACATTCTTACAAACATCAAAAGATATCTTCATTCATGATAAAACCAATATTAGTTATTTTACTTCTTAAATGCAGCTTATTGCGAGAGGTAATTCTTAAAAGAGGAAGGTTCAAGGAGTCTTTTTGTGTGATCAAGGCTGCTTATGGTCTCGAAGGAGAATTATCGTTGGATTTATTGCTGTGACATTTCAATAACTCTTTAACTTTTGGAAGTATTTTTGTTTTTGCGTGAGAAAGAAGAATCGTTATTTTGATGTCTGCAATGGTTTTTTGTTAAAGCCAGGTTAATTATTGTTTCTTGGATTATGTTAAAAAAGTATCTTTTTGGGTATGAAACAGCTGGATAATCTTCCTTAGTTGTTCAGCAGAAAAATCAAAAAATAATCTTGTTTGGGGAAAGAAAGATATCAAATCAGTTTTACATTTTTTTGTTTAAGGAAGATATCTCATCAAAACAACACGTTGCCGATTTGATTACTATTCGTTTATTGTTATTTTCTATGTTATTCTGTTTCTTTTTGAATTAAGAAAAATAATTGAAAAAATAAGCAAGAATATATTTCTCAAAAAAAAAGCACAACAACAATGATTTTCATTCTGGCATTCTCTCTTCTTCTCCTGGCTTGCAGAGAGGGATAAATTATATTTAATCCAGATTCCTAAAATTAATCAGGATCATCGAATTAGTAGGGTTTAGAGTACAGGCTAAGTTGAAATCATTCGCTGATTCATCGAAATGTTGCAGTCCCTTGTGAGCAAATGCTCTACCGAAATGTGCATTGGAGTTACTTGGTTACATGGCTATAACCGTGTTATAATCAGATAGAGATTTTTCATATTCCCCAACAAGTAAATAGCTCTTCGCTCTTTCATGGATGTAATGTGCATGCTATGGCATTAATTTGATTGCCTCACAGAATGGATCAATCGATAATGCAAAACTCTTGAGATTTGAAAAAGCGATCCCAAGATGATAATGCAAATCAGCTTCATAATTTGAGGAAGGTTTGTGCTCATATGATCGAAAGAGATCTCGAATGCATGATTTATAACTACAGTTCTTGAAAAACGCTATTCCTCGTTTGTATAGCACTACGGGGTCAGATTCTGCGTGTTTCAAGGCGACAGTTAAGTCATCGATTGCTTTCTAAGGAACAAATACAATTAAATTTTGGTATGTAAAATTTGGATATTTATGGGTTTATTTTTCCAAGAATTATTCTTTAAAAATAACTTACTAGATATTCCTTTGTATCTACATAGATATTGCTTCTTTACAGGAGGAAATCAACGTTTTGTTTTGATAGTTCTAAAGCCTAGTTGATGTAAAATAACGCTTTGTCGTAGTTCTCTAATTATCTGTACGCTTATGCCATTCCACTGAAAATACTTGGTGATTTTATCCCTAATTGTAGACTCAACATGAAGTCTGTTAAGGCTTATTTGATTTTTCCTAGCTCGATAAGTGATAAGCCACGATAGTAATATGCTTCTGGAATGGAAGGATCAAGTCTGATTGCTTGGTTGAAATCAGAAATTGATTGTTAATATTGTAAAAGATCTTAGTGGACTTTTCCTCTGCTCTCATACACTTAGCGATCATCACCTTTGGACTCTAAGACTATTCCAAAGTTGATCAGTGCTTCATGAAGATCGCCGTGAAGATGCTACATGAGACCGAGGTTGTAGCGAGAAGGAATATGATCTTCTTTGATGCTTAGTGCTTTTTTAAACATCTTGATGGCTTTTTCGTATTCTTTTTATTCATGGAATGTTAAGCCTTTGGAGTGGTAGTACATCTCGTTGGAAGCATTCAGACGGATTGCTTCATCGAAATCACGGTGGGCTTCTTCGTATTTCCTAGAATAAGCAAATAAAAGTTTTATGATTCTTTTAAATCCCTGAATAGAGAGAAGGAATCTAAACAAAAACAGAATAAAAACCCTAATTGAGAATAATAATTGACTTTAAAGCTAGGTATGAGTTCCCTCGAATGTAATAATTCCTCGAAAGAGAAGGGTCAATCTTGATTGCAAGTCCACACTCATCGATTGACTGCTTGTAGTCCTTTAAATGATACAATGCTAAGGATTTATTTGCATAATATTCTGCTTTGGAATCATCTAAATTTCTCGCTTCCTAAAATTTCTCCAAAGCCTGGAAAAGATCAAAACAAAATAGATGAAAACTAGAGAAGGAGAGAGAGGAAAGTTAAATCTCGAAATCTTTTTTAGATTACTTCAGCATAACGTCCTGCATCAAAGAGTGACAATCCGAGAGTATTTTATGCTTTGGAATTTTCTTTTTTGATCAGTGTTGCTTTTTCGAGGAAGTGAATGGCATCATCAAGCTATTTGATTCTACAGTAGCATTTTCCAAGACTGTAGTATATTTTAAATAGACTGTTTGATTCTTTCATGAATTTCTAAGCCATTGTGTAATCTTCTATTGATTTCTTCAATAACAACAACAACAATATTCATAAATCAAAGAATCACCAATAGCCTTAGATTTAATTAATCTATTTTCTGTTTTCATACACAGAAACATGCTAATATCTAGACATTTTTATCCATTTTTACTTAATATTATTCCAGACTGAAGTAGATCTTAGCTCTGATCATGTAGTTCGTTCCATCTGTCGGATTTAGTTTGATAGTTTAATCAAACTCAGTTAAGGCTTCCTAGACATTTCCCAATTACAAATGGCAGTTACCACGGCTTGCTGAATTTCAATAAACGCAATACGACAATACGATCAAAAAAGAACCAATCAATCAATTAGATTTCCATAAGATTGAAATATATATCTTTTTCCTTTTTTGTTACCATGATAAATAGGATTATCCGCTTCTTATTTCACAGCTGTATCAAAGTCAAAAAGTGCTTTTTGGAACTGTTTCATCCCAATATAAGCTTGGCCTTTAAGATGAAAGTACTTAGATTGACTAGACTCTGGTAGACTCGGGATAGCTTACCTATTAATTAATGAACGTCCAAAATATCTTTATTAGTTTGCTTAAAATAGTATGTTGTGGATATGAATGCATACAATAGTTTTAAGCCATCTGAAAGTAGGATATTTGCTTTTTCACAGTCTCCAGAAGTTTTTTTGTCACGGGTTATCATCTTCTTTGCTTCATTGAACTTCTCCTCAGCCTAACTCAGAATAAATACATGGAAATATTAGGAATCTAGCTTTCTTTTGAGGGTCAAAAATGATTTGTTTTGTTGAGATACCTCTTTTAATTTTTAATCATTATCTTTGCTGTCTGCTTTTCTGTTTGTTCTTCTTTTGGAAGCGGCAGCTCTACTTCCATTATCGTTGCTGATCATTGCCAAAGATCTACAAAGAGTATTAAATGAATCTGCGCTTCTATTATGAGAATAATTATCTAGTAGTTGTAATATTATGTTGTGATTATAGTTCAGGATGTATTTCCACCAATTAAAAAGTTACTTTCTTTATTCGGGAAATTTAAGGAAAAGAGGAGTATTAGTAATACAAGCAAGAAGAAGCAGCACAATAACAAGAATGTCACAAATTACACTCAAACATCAGTAAAAAAATACACTGGATCAAGTGATTATTATATTTGAAGAATCCTCAGTTTTAAAATAACTTTGTTAAGTTATCATTTCATAATTCAATCATGCATATTTTGATATCCATTTGGCTGAATTGTAAGAGAGATATCATAACAAGTTGGATAGCTTAAACCCAAATAAAGCAAGCAACCCATTTTTATGTTCCTGAGAATATTAATATTTGTTCTTTCAATTACAAGTGTGCATATTTTTCTGTTTAGATTGGTTCAGATACAAAAAATAAACGTAAATTGACTTCTATTATTCTATTCACTTATACATGGGATCAAGCTTAAGAGGTTTAGAAAGTGATGATTTGGTGAGTACTTCTGGATTTAAAAATCTATCGAAATCACGATTACTCAAGCATTTCTCTGGCTCTGGTTTTCTCTCAAAGAAATCATATTTCTCTACATAAGGTTCCTCTAAAAATATTGTGCAAGGTAAATCCTTGAGTTATCTATCCATATGGAGAGTGGTTTCTTTTAGTCTGGAGTTTTTAAGGAGTAAACCCTTCTTTTTCGCTGAGCCGTCCCTTAAATTCTTTTTGGAGAAATTCAAGTAAAATTATCATAAAAAGATTACCAAACTTACTAAGTTTTATTCAAAAAGTGAGAATATTTTATACCTTGAGTTTATCTATCTAAGAAGGATGTTCCTGAACATTGTTCTTGACATACAAGTATTTAGATCCCTTGAATTTACTCTCCCATTCTAGAGTTTCCTATTTCTTTTTCTCTCTTTCTTGTCTCTCCTTCTCAACAGCTGCAGAGAATACAAACAAAAATGCAGTTATTCTCCAATATATCTTCACTACAACTTCTCTCTTACGCTTGATTTTTTCTGCTTCAAGGACCTCAGGTGAAGAGAAAAATGTCACTGAATGAATATTTCCATTGAAGTCTTCCTTCCCGCGAATTGGTTCTCCTCGTGTATTTTTAAGAGCGTTGAGTTCGACTTCATGCTACTTGAAATAAGGATATTACGCTATTTCTTATGCCTTGCTGGAAGAAGGTTTCTTTGGATGATTATCTCTCTCTTCCTTAGTCTTTTTCGGTACTGCACGGAAAGGTGGTTTCTATGAGAGTTTCTAATACAAACAATCAAAATCGTCCTCAAATAATTACTTCCAAAATCATTTATCATAACTTACAGTCTTTTCAGAAGTTTCAGCTAATTTATTCTCATCTTCAACGTTGTATGGATCGATTGCTAGAGAAAGATATTATTCTGAGTATGTGTAGAAATTATGATCATCTTTTCTAATCATTTCTCTTTATTCTCGTTTCTTTTTCTCATACCAATTGTTGTGTTATCCTCCGTAGATATAAACTTCTTCGGTTGTTTGAGGAAGAGCAGATTTAATACGAATCTAGTTTATATTAGGATCATTTTTAGGTTTCGCTGAATATGTTAGTCTCTTCTTTTCTGATTTATGCTCTGTAATCTAAATCATAGAATGATCACTCTAGCCATTTTAAGGATTATTATTGTTGTTATTGTTGCTGAGAGTATTCGTAATAGTATTGACTTGCTTTGTGCTGCTTGTAACATCAAGTTGTCTCGATGTAAAATTATCAACTTTGGGGAGGAAATTTTAAGTATTCGACGAAAGAGTCATGTTTGTTTTTGATTCTTTAGAGGTATCTTGGAAACTTGAGATTTTCTTGCGATTTTTAGATTTTTTGACTTCTTGTGGTTCACCGTAGATGTCTTCTGAAGTTAATGCGTCACTGTATTTCCTCTCCATCGCAATGAGATTGGCTGCAGACGGGAATAAGTCAAATTAAGCGACATTTTTAACATTCCAGCATTTCGATATTTCAGATATCTAATTCAGAGTCCTACAGATGTTTTCAGGTTCTTTAGTGCGAATGTAAATATCAGGTTTCACAAGGATGTCTTTTAGCTTTTCTCGCAACCGTATCTAGGAAATAATCAGAGATCATAACAAACATTGAAAAATTTAGATTTGATTTGTGAAAAAGTAAACATAATATTGTGGTTATGCTTTACTCTCTTCAGTTCTAGATCGAAATCGAGATAAGCCCTCTCTTGAAAAACTTCATCTGAATTTTTGAGAATCTTAAATATTTCTGAATTTGGTTACGATCTTGGAATCAATTCTTCGAGTCTCTTCATTGCTCCAGCAGATAATCCCTCAATCACGAAGAGACGAAAGTCGTCATCGATGATTTCAAACCCACCTAAAAAATCAAAAGTTCTATTTTTTCTCTCTTCAGGAGTCAGCTTTTTAGTTGAAATGGCTCTCCTTCCGCCTTGTTCAGCCTTTGCTGCTTCCATGTTTATCGTGTAGAAAGCATCTTATAAACTTTTCACAAATTCCTCTGATTTATATGGCATGAAATACACTGCCTTCTCGAATATCGGGGGATCATCCTTTTTTTCAATTTTTATCTCTTCAATTTTAGGCGCTTCTTTTTTGGCTGCAGCTGCGGGTACTGGGGGAGGAGGTGCTTTAGTTCCTTTTTTGTTTGCAGCTGCGGATTTTTCTTCAACAACAGGTTCAATTGGCTTTTCTGGCATCTTAAAGCTCCCTAAAAAGGATCAAGATTAAAAAGCATTTTCCATAAATTACATCTATTTTACCAAAAGGATGAGCAAGTGACAAGCTGATAACAAGGAAAGTGTTTTAATCGAAGAAATTAGAATTTGGGACAATCATAGGGATATTTTTCTTCGCTGTTGTATTGAGATCAAGATTATTTGACTCAAAATCTTGATATTTCTTCAAAGGAACTATTGGAACTCTTAGCTTCACTGTTCTCACAGATGGTTTCAGTAGATCAGTCAGATAAAAACAAGCAACACCATAATTATTCCTTTAATATTCAATTGGCGGTATTTGTTCTTCCCTAATGGGTTCAATTTTTAACTCGCCTCCTTTCTTTTTGGTATCCTTTTTAGCATCCTTCTTAGGAGGTTCTTTCTTGGGCGCTTCTTTCTTAGCTGCAGGTGGAGGTGCTTTACCTCCTTTTTTCCCTTTTGCATCGACAATTTCTTCCTCAGGTGGTTTGTTTTTCTCAAGGTATTCTTTTATCTTTCCATCTACATCCATTAATGGCAATTCTTGCTTAACTTTATTATCCAATTTCTCATCTTTGTCATGCACTTCCATCTTCAGGAAATGTGTACTTCATTAGTAGAAAGAAAAAAAAAATACTTTGAGTCTGAAAAGTTGATGAAATCCTAAATATAATTACCTAATCTTCTCAACAATACTAACTTAGTCAAGTAATCCACAGAGAAAAACATGTTTAGAACCCCATTTAATCGTGTTCTTTTGCAATTTTGAAGGTGTTTTTGTTTATGTTCCATCGAAGAATGTGTACTACACATAACAAGGCTCATATTGTTTATCAGAATCTACAGGAAGATCCTTCGCTCCTATGACTTCTATTTCCAGCGGATTCAGATAATGTCTATACAAAGGGAGTAGCAATATCTTATCAGCTTTTAAAGTCATTTTGAAATCCTCAATTTCGATCACCAGCACCTTGTTGTTGGAGTATTCAAACTATGTTTATGAGAAAAAAAGGGAAAAAATGATTATTTTTCAAAATATTCTCAGTCTAAACAAGCAAAAGCTGACCATAGGATTATCAGATGTCTACGATAGAAGAGAACTGTAATCAAATGTGAATTCATGTTTGATCTTGCTGTCTTCGGAATTCACAAGATAGAGATAGAATTCTTTCTTTGCTATCAACTTGCAGAAATCCTTAAGAAAAAAAAAATAAAGAAAAAAAAGATGGAACTATTATCTCAGATTTCTCAAGGGAAGAAGAAGAAGTTATCCCTCCCTAACAGAATCCATACATCATCGACTCTAATTGGATCAAGATCTCGAGAGAATGTCAAGACAGATGGATCTATATTTTAGCAAAACAATTTATAAATAATTTTATAATCTTTTAAATTCACATGTAGTTTATTTTTGATTTGAATCTTTTTAAACAAACCTGAGGGGTCTTTAGGTGTCCAGTTTTCGATAAGCTGTGCATCATATCTCTCTGTATTAGAAGTGTTCGAAGAGAACCATTCCCACATGAGAACGATATTTTAAAGTGCTGTCTGTTTGACTTCAAATTCGAAACGGAAAATCACATCATTTTTTGGTAGTCCAGAATTATCCTCCTTAACTACTATCTATGCGAGTACAAAATCCCAATTCAAAGCGTGTCATGATTGTTTAGTATGCAATTCTTTCTTTTTATGGTTTTGTTACATCTTTTTTGGTATCTTTCTTAGGTGGCATCTTGAAAGTTCACTCTAGAGGCAGATTGTCTGACTAATTGACTGTTCCCTAATTTATGTGAAGTTTCGAAATTAGCTCTATTGCATCAGTTTCCTTTTGTTCTCTTTAATTTTTTTTGTTTCCCTCAACGAATACAAATTAGGTGATAAATGTGCAAAAAGTGAATGAATAATTTTTCACAAAGTTTTATTGAAAATACAACAATCTAATAAACAATAATATGAATGGTGATTGCTAGAGAGAGAAAAAATGGTATTTTTGATTTTATTTGAATTTATGGAAAGTTTAAGAAAGATAAAGAATACTAAAAGTTGTTTCATTTTATTAAAATTATCAAGAAATAATTGCATAAAAACAATGAAAAAATCAATATGTAACTTGATCTATTTTGATGACTGATCTGATTGATGCAAGACAATAATGAACTCAAAGAGAAATAGTTAATTATGAATTTTCTCTTCCAAGGAGTTTTGATATTGTGGGTGACAAAGTATCAGACTAAATACATGAGAACAGAATTCAAAAATAATATCACAATAGAGAAAAAATAAAATAAAAATCAATTATGGCTGAGGATAAAACAGACATTGAATTACCTATTAAGGATCAACCTTAAGATGAGCATATTACTACCATAGGAGCAGTCAAAGTGAACTAGTAGATGTAAATGGTGTCAGAAGATGGGTCTGTTGTTCCAGCAACAGAAGAAGTTCTTAAGTAGAAAATTACCTTTTAGAAGATCGGAGTTGATATTCCTATTCTACCAAGCGATGAAGTAAATAATTAAATAACAAACTAATACAATCTTCTCATGTGCTAGAAGCAATACTACAATGTGACTTTTATGTTTCTCAAAATAGGAAGTCAATATCATCAGCAAGCGTGTCGGAAAATTAGAAGGCTTAGAATCATGCAATGGACTCAGAGTAAGAAGATCAAAGCATTTTAACCTTTTTGCTAGCAGATACAGATAAGCATATGATGTTTTGATAGGTTCTAATAAAACTCCTTTGAAGTTCTGAAGGAAAAACCATTTTACATGAAAGAGATTTATTTTGTTTTTTTTTGAAAAAAGGTACTGTGTCTACGAAACAACCTAATCACAAAGATAGAGAACATCAGTAGCAATGTGAACTTAGTTGAGCTGGAATTATATGACAATAAAATAGTAAAAATCGAAGGATTAGAGACTCTTGTGAATCTTAGATTGCTCGATTTATCATACAATAACATTAAGAAAATCGAAGGACTAGAGAATCTCAAGTAGCTTGAGAGGCTCTTCCTATTATCAAATAAAATCAAAACAATCGAGAATCTAGATTTCCCATTACTCACGATGATCGAACTTGGCTCGAATAAAATATCTCAGATTAAAAATCTAGATAAGCTGCCTGCGTTAAAACAACTCTACCTTGGCAAAAATAGAATTGCAAATGTTGAAAATCTCGAACCACTTAGGGAAACCTTAACAACACTCGCACTTACAGTAATTTTAGAATTTTTAATGGAATTAATTCTTGTGTGTGTTGCTATTGTTTTCCAAGGCAAATTGCATTAAGACGATTGAGAGTGGTTTAGATCAGTTGACAAACTTGGAAGAACTGTATGTTGCTGAGAATTTCTTGACTAGAATCTAGGGTATTGAGAAACTAGTAGGCCTTGATACCTTAGACCTCTCTATGAATAAAATAGCTCATCTAGAAGGAATCAATACCTTAACTAACCTCACTGAATTATGGGTAAAAAAATAAAATAGGTATTTTTTTGTTGAGTAGTGAAATAATACTTTTTGGTTGATTTTTTAACAGCTTAATTCCAACTAAATTGAGAACTTTGAAGACTTAAACGTGCTTAGATCTAATTCACTCATCGAAACTGTATTTTTATAATTATATTTTAAGACACATTAACATAATACTTCAATCTGGGTGTTATATGATTAGTTTGAAGTGAGATAATTCTTAATTTTGTTGATTTAGATCTATCTCTAGATGAATCCAGTTGCAAGATTCCCTTCTTACAAACAAAAGATCATGGAAGTCCTTCCAAATATCTCTCAGATTGATGCAACTATGTTGAATGTAGATTATAATGTCAAGAAAAATTGAAAATTTCTTGGAATTAATAAGGGTAATCTATTTGTATTTTTGAGTATTATTTCCCCCACAAACAGATCCTTACAAAGCAAATAAAACCAAATACAAATCATCCAATCATTTTTAAAAAAGCAAAAAGTAAATAGCACATAATTTCAATCATTCATTGTGTTTCTTCAGAATACATAATTGCAAATCGAGTTTTATCCTGAAGATTAACGAGTAGAACATGAGTAAAATTGAGCTATTTACCTTTTTAATCATAAATAAAATATGAGCTTCAATTTTCATTTGAAATGTTTGTTTTGTTGTCTTTCCCTCTCTTTTTCTAGCGATAGTGAGAGGCAATTTTAGAAAAAGATATCTAGCCTAATAATCATCTTATCATCTTGTTTTTTTTGACCTTGAATAATAAGATTTCTTATTGATTTAGATATTGGATCAAGTTTCATATGATTTGTAATAGAAAAAAGATAAGGAAAAATAGTTCTGGTATTTTCTTTTTTTGCTGATCTATTATTTTTTGTTAATTTTTGTATCCTTTTTCTCTTCTTATCACATCTAATAAACTCATCTCTGACACGTTATGCTTGAAAAAGGTTATTTCTGAGCATAATTACAATAAATTCACTTGCTAATTAGAAAAGAAAACTAAACCACAAGAATAAAACACTCATAGAATATTTCAAAAAATGCTTCGAGACAACGACAACATCCTCACAGCATTTGGAGTAACTTCAGGGATATTAGCAATAATCGGCTACATCAGCTAAAAGACATTATCAAAAGTGCGTTCTGAAGAGAAATATTTAAGGAACTTACGAGTTTATTCACCTGATGAAATCAAGAATATTATTGAGAGAAATGATCCATTGATGGATAGACTCTTTGAACGTTCAGTCGAAGGAAATCAACTTATCCGCAGAAATATGATTATTCAAGGATATCTCAACAACGATTCTTGTCTGGATTCTTAAATCACCTAAGGGAAACAACTTGTAGCTCGTTTGAACTACAATTACCCTTATTACAATGACAAAGAACAATACAGTATTCTAAGCGAAAAGAGACTCCAAAGCTAATCTTTCTTGAATCGATTTTATGAAAGGAAAAATGTTTAAACTACAATCTCCCCAACAATAACCATATCAAATAATGGAGTATCATGCATTGCGTTGATAAGCAAAGAGTTTAACACAATCGACAAGGAATGCTTTGATCATGTTGACTCAAAGATGCTCAAAAACAACACGTCTTTTATGAAAGAAGCATGGAACAAAGTTGGACTGGGTTTAGCAGGAATTATTGCGTTTTTTGGAAGAATCGATGTAAAAGATTTGTTATGCTTCCAAGTTAAAGTTGATAACTGCGAGATTGGTATCCGAAATGGAGGAGTTATGAGCATTCTTGGAGATTTAGTTTTAGATACAACAAATGGGGAGATGACTGTGCCTCGTCCTTTGCGATTGATGAAAAATAAAATTGAAAGTTTACAGCTGCTAAACAACAAAGCTGAGAAATATTTCGATAGGACATTGATATGCTGGATGTTCTCTGGAACTTCAGCTGTTTGCTCGCTGATATTGATGTATAAGTAGCTGCAAAATAAAGATTACATAAAGATCTTCGGATTCAGAGTGAAGATATCTGCGAGAATTGTGAATTTTATGCGATGGATAAGATAGTTCATTTAAAGGAAAGAGTTAGATTTGCCTTCACCTTACTAGCCACCTTCATCGGGGAATAGGAATGTCAAGTATTTAGAGAGTGTCTATACCCATCCAAGGGAAGATATGGAATGTATTATTTGCTATGGTAAATGCAGAAGCGTCATAATCAGACCTTGCTAGCATTGCTCAATGTGTTAGATGTGCTATGCGTAGCTTCAAAAGAGAGAATGTCCTGTTTGCAAGACACCCATAATCGGGCAAGTGGTATTTGCTACAGATAGAGAATAATAAGTCTAACCAAATGGTTCAAATGCTTCTTAGAATTAGCAACTGCCAAATGGATCTAATTTATCGTTAGAGAATTCATAGCTTTAGTCATCTTCAAATAGACTTAATGGTAGAGATAGACATCACCAATAGGATCAGTAATAGGTTTGAAAATATACAACTGATGAGAAGTTAGCAAAAATAATGAGTTTTCTAAATTTGAGTTGTTTCAAAAATAAAATAAAAAAACTAAAATTGTAGGAAAATAAATGGCCTGTGCAGATATTGAGGAAATTAACAATTGAGATAATCTTCAGAAAATAACAAATGAATACTTAAAATAGCATTAGTTTTTTCACACTTCTTTTCTCCATATCTCTTTAGATTCCTTCAATAAACTGTCTCTCTTTTTCTTACTCAATAAATGGTAGATATCATCATTTCGATGTTGTTTTAATTCCTCAAAAAATCAAATTGTGTTTGTTTTAACTATGAAAAAAACTATGTAAATCAAATGTTATTTCAATTCAATTAACAATATCAAACACGCTATTCTAAGCTATTCTGAATAAGCTTTAGTTGTAATTGGATTGATTTTTTGTTTTTTCTCTCTCTAAGTTTTCCATTTCTTATTTTGAATTAAAAAAATTGCTACAAAAATGCTTCAGAATATTTAACAGTTTATTAGGAAAAGAGACTTCAAATCCTTTGCTTTTTTTTAATAAGTTTAATTTAGGATTTTAGTTTGTTTAGTTGAGATCAAATGAACAAAACAGATAATAAAACATGGGGAGGGAAAGGGGATTTAATCAACTATCGAAAAAGGGATGATATTGAAAAGAATGATTGGACTTCTAAACCAGCAGTTTGAATGTATTTGAGTGATCTTAGTGAATTGAAATTTGAAATCCTAAATTATTTTTTTAATCAAACGAGATTAAAAATCTTCCAGCTTTTTTTCAATATCAGGAGACTACAAAGCAAACCAAATTCTCTCAAAGCAAAAGCAAAGGAAGAGATACAGCAAGAGAGAGAAAGCGATAGAAGTTATCTCAGGGGTGATAGTTCTTAGTCTCATAGTACTATTCAAAGTTTGATCGAAGGATATGTTTCCAGCTAGTGGAGGTATTAACTCTCTTCTGACTGAAGTGAGATTCCAAGATAATAAAGATCAAAATGCATAGATTCTCATAGAGTAAACGAATCGGACAAAAACATCTTTGTCATCTTACGATGTAGTAGTCAGAATACCTCTTCCTCATCCTGCTTTAATCAATGTGAATTTGAATTCATTTAAATTTTAAAATATTTCAATATTCATATGTAGTCGTTTCTGTCCATAAGAACATTGCTTTATCCAATTCTTCTCCTTCTTTGGTTTTATCAGACAGTGCGAATAATCATGAAGGATCAAGATGAATCTGAAAGGAGATTTGATTTGATTGATGTAGAAGGAAATGTAGACGTTGAAGGTGAGGCATTCTAATCTATTAAAAATTAGGTTATTAAGAATGAACAACAGCAGTAGCAACAACCTCAAATCACGCCTTTAATTAGCTATTCTAGAAAGTAAATTCACACTATGAGGGATGCATTTGCTTCAAATAAAGAATTCAAACTAACTCACTTGATAATATAAAGCGCACTATTATTTGCAGCATATTTCGATATGTGGTATTTTAAAATTGTTGCTAACTTACTAAAATGATTTGTTAGCGAAAGTAGACTAAGTATTCTAGGTGTGAGCAGAGTAGTGTAATTGCGATTTAGAGAACTAAAAAAAGCTTAAGTTTCTAGATCCTCCAGTGAAGACGATGTAGTCGTCTAAGAATCAGAAGAAGAATCTAAAGAAGAAGCCGAATCAAGTTAAGATTTGAATGCTCAAAGTCAAGACGATATCAAAAGATCTTTCATGTCATCTGAGATTCAAAGCATTCATATTTTTGGAATTTCTTCGATCAGCACTCCAGGTTCGAATACATCGCTTTCTCTATTGAATATCGCTAATTCACTGGGGAAACAGCATCGAACATTAGAAGCCTTAGAAGTTAATGTGATGTTAGGGTATTCCCTTATGGCTGGTAGAAAATTCAATTAAGCAGCTGAGATCTTCACATCTGTGCGGGAATATTGGTAGAAATAAATTGAACCGTTGGCAATCAAAAGAACGAATTTCTAGATATCACGATCTCCATCTGAAGAGGAAGCACTTTCTGGTCTTTCAGTAGCTCCATTTGCATCTATTGTTGGTAATAAATAACTTAGCTTTCAAGGAATCTAGGAATCTCCAAATCCCCAACGAAATCAAACAAATAGCACTATGATTCTACTCCACGCTGCAAAGCTAGAACTTTTAGCAGCTGACTGCTTGAAACAGCCTAATTCTACGCTGAAACTCAAAATTCAACGATACTAGAGAGCAACTGAGTTATTCTAAGGATATCTTCTCCCTGCATCTTCACAGCATCACACCTCACCAGATGCTTACACATAATTATTATCAATTTCTCCATATTTATGTAAGTTTCTTCTGACAGTCCTTGAAGATCGCTCTGAGCCAGTTACAATGGCTGCATTGAGAGCACTTGAATTTCTAATCGACAGTCTTGGATGCACGATAGGAGCGTAACTTCCTCATATTTTACGATAACTTGTGCTGACTTATCCGAAAACAAGTTAGGATGTACCAACTGAAACGTAAGAATAAGAACACACAGAAGAAAGTGGAATAAATCAATCAAATAATCATAATAATATAAATGAAAGCATTCCGAAATTGATTTCTGCTGATGAAGCACTCAAAAATAATTTAAAGGCATAACAGGCCGTTCCATCATCACTCTTTGGGTAGTCTTCATAGAATGCTCCTTTGCGTCTTGAAGAATTTGAAGAAGAAGAAAATAAAGAAGAAGTTTAGAATAATACATTAATACCATCATCTGCGCTGAATAGCATCGCACAGATAAATACCACTAATCGAGCAAATCTGTCTCTCCTGAAAAAGAACGAAGTTGTGTTTACGTAATCTTCAGCTAGTTGCTAGTCAGCAGTCTGCGAAATGTACCAAGTGATTATGGAATAATATGTTAATTTATTATCTTCAGCATCATCCCAGTTACTTCGTTAGATCTTCAACGATGTTGTCGTTGAGTAGCTCTTCCAGTTCGATCTAGCAGTTGACATTAGATCTTCCCTTTGTTAAATCGCTGCAAGTATCGTTAGAATTAGTCAAGGTGATTTAGTTATCACACCATCGTTCATTTAATCGATTCAAGCAGCGCTTTCTGATATTCGCTTTCCAACATTAAAACCGCAGTTAGTTTCATTATGGTAGAAGATTGAAGGGAAATTGCTTTCAAATTTAGAGTTACAATAAGCAAATCGAATCATTGAATTGCTGCGATAGGAGATATTGTAATTAGTTGAAGAATCCCACGGGGATCTGCAGAATTTAAAGAAAAAAGAAGAATTTAAGTTCTGGATTTAACTCACAAATGTTCTTATCAAACGAGAGAAACGAACTGCTGAGAATCTACCTTCAGGTTTCGCAGTTTATGCTAGAAATATCGAGTTAGCATAAGAGAATCTTCACTTGAATCTGCTTGTGCCGATATTTCTTGAATTGCTAAAACTAACCAGTGTGAATATCGATAACTTAGATATTTTCAGAGTAGTCTGGAATATTGTAGTCGAGTTACTTTCATCGACTGGAACATAACAACAACGGCTTAGAGGTGAGTAGATATAAGACATCAGTGCAGTTGCATGCGGGCTAATAAACTAAACTGCAGCGTAGATCAAATAGTTGAATCCTCCTGCAGCTTAATTGCAAGGATTGATATTTGTTTTAGAGTCATTCGAATCATAAAATCAGTAATATCAGGAATTGTTAATCGACTTGCTACTTTTGTTGTGTGATAAATTGCCGGAGAATCTTGAAGATACTATTTTTAAACTTCTCTAAACTGTTATAACTTGTGTTAAAATTCCATTTAACTATGATATTCTGGTGTGTATTCTCACAGCTCTGTTTCATAGGTATACAGTCAAAAGTAAAGCATAAAAGACAACATTATCGAATCTGGCTGCTAAGATTATGAATGGTTAACATGCAAATGGTTAATTCATGGATATTATTAAGATCTGCGTTTTGCACAATAAAGAACCTGAATATAACTAGGAAACTAATTCACATTAACAAATTAAGAAAGAGTATCAATAATAGTAAGGGATTATGAAGAAGAATATTGTTCCTTAAGGTATTAATAGGAATCTTGTTGAAGAAGAAACTAAAAGAGATTTTTTTATGGAAAAATTACAGTTTATTCTAGAATGTTTAGAGCTCTTAAAAGCAGAACATTTCGCTGTAGTTTTTAAGGCGAACAAGGAAGGTTCGATTTAAGAAGCAATTACATAGCTCACGAACAGCTTTGACTTTGAAATTCGTCTCAAAGGGTATTATATTATTCGATAATTGTTTGAGAAGTTTAGTTTACTGAAGCAGTCACAAATCAATGAAATTGACAGGATCTTAGCGCCTAATAAGTAAGAAAAACACAATGATATGATTGATTGCTACTTTGGGGATTGTTTGGTTATTTTAATAACTTTTTGATAATTGTTTAGAATCGGATAGGAACAATAAAATGAAATTATCAGTGAGATGTTCTCAGCTTCTCGATCTGAAATGACACAACTGACAATATCCTTCTTGAGACAATCTCTTGAGGGCTTAAAAGATCCAAAACAATAGTTTAATTCACTTGTTTTGATGGATAAACTATTTTAAACTCTCTTCAAAGGACCTGAGTTAAATTCTGAGTTGGTCTTCTGGAGGGATAAGCCTAATTAGCTGTTACCCAATGATTTCGCAGGATCTAACTTAGAATTAGAAGAAGTTCATAATTATCCTGGGTTGTTAGTTTATTCAAGTGAAATATATTTGAACATGCGATTAAGATCTATTTTGAAATTATGGCCTTTACTTTCAAATCTCGTGAATTCCCCGTGGAGCAATATTCGAAGTTTAGTGCATGGAATCATATGCAATTGGGTTAAAACTGATGTATTGCATTATGAAGCTGCAATTCAAAAAAGGTTTCTAAGTGCACTAACAAAACTTATCATCGGACTTTTATCTAGCAAAGAGAGTGAATGCAGAACAGGAGGATTGAACATTTTAGGTTCACTTTGTGGGCTTAGTTATGATTTTGATTGCTGGACGGGTGAAATATAAGATATTCTAGGGTTTTTTAGAAGACATGAAAGTATTGTGCCGTTGAGTATCTGGGAGATTATCTATGAGATTCAAGCTGATTGGGATGTTACAAACTAAGCAGGGTCGATTATTCTCATGTAGATTTGTGCGCCAGGAGATTCGCTTTTTATGTTGTATCGTCAGAAAAGAGAAGGTAAAGAGATAATTAGAAGATGATTTTGAATGTTGATGGAGTTTTGGAGGAATTTTAGTTACTAAAGTTGTTTTTGTTTAATGCAAAAAGAGTTGTAGCTAAGGGGAGTGTGCACGAAGGAAGAACAAGATGAGTTACTTTGGTTGAAGGATTCGTCGGACAAAGAGATAAGAGATATGATATCCATGTTTAGAGGTGATTAGAAACTTCCTCAGATGTTGTGGATTTAGAAGAATACTTACAACACTGAGCAACGGTAAAAAAACAAGAGAGAAAATGGTTGGGATTGCATGGTGGGGAAAGGAAATAATTTGTATTTTTCAATGCTGATTTTGCTGTTTGTTTTGTAAAGAATTGAAGGAACAATAACCACAGATGTAGTTGCTTACACGATGAATGAAGAAGAAGATGCAGGTGTTTATGGGTTTATGGATGAATAAGGTGATTCTATGCCAAGATTTCCTAGTTAGTTGATGCAAAACAAAGAGCAACAGATGGGAGTCACAAATAACAATAATAAAGCAGCAGGATCATCAGGATAATAATAATAATAACAATACTAACAATATTAGCTTTAGTCACTTTAGCAACAACAACAAAACGAATTAGATGATATTGAAGACGAAGATAAATTAGGTATAATACAGATTGAAGATGGCGACGATGATGAGTTCATTGATTTCTATGAGAAAACTTGTCAAGAATATCAAAAATCTAAGGTAGTTGGTAGGAAAATAAATGAATAGAAAGGAGGATAAACTGTGGAAAGTTCAGGGAAACAGTCTGGGTAAAATGATGGAAAGAAGATAGCAGTCACAGAACCTAAAAGTGTTCCTGGGAAGTAGGTTAATAGTTCTGAAATTTAATCAAAAAATGCTTTAGAAATAAGAACATCAGGAACAACAAATAAATCATAATTATCAGCTTTATATCAACCAATCACAGGAAGTGGAAGTAATAACTCAAATTAATCATAAACAACTTAATCAAATCAGGCAATAACTTAATAAAACAATAAAAAGTAAATCCTCTTAGGATAGCATGAAGTTGATAGAGAAAAGATAATAATCTCTGAGAAACGATATTCTTCTCCTGCTATTATCACTCCAAGTTCTAGATATAACGCACTTGGAAGGGATGATACTACTGATGTTTTTAACTAAAGAATCGTTTTTAAGAAGTCAATCGAACAAAAACATGCGGGAAATGCACATTCTGGACAAATCGAAGAGGAAAATAAGGAAAATTAATAAAATTTAACAATCTAAGGATAAAAGTAAGATCATAATATTGAAGCAATTCCAAAAGAAGAGGAGTCTTAACTTAACAAAAACATCTCCTCAAGTCCAGGAGCTACGAATGTCTAGTATGGAACGCATAATGAAGTTACGCTGAGTCTCTCAGATGCAAGTAGCGTTTTTTAGTAAGGAGATAAAACAATCACCAGGGAAGATGATTTGCAGTCGGGGTTTTAAGTTAGCGATTTTAAGAATAATAATCTATAGATTACATTACATAATAGCAACGTTGAGTAAAACACAGCATATGGGAAAGATAAGAATCAGAAAATCACTAATAAGAGTAAATTACTTCATTTAAATGAAAGTGGAGGCAGATCGAAGTAAGACTAGATAAACTTACTTCCAATAACGCAATAAAATAGAAAAAATGTACCAGCTAATATCTCGAAGGACATAATTAATCTAAACTAAGATGGTTATGATACCTTTTCCTTTGGTTAACACTCAGGAGTTGGAAATTTAGAGCGAGATAAACAACTTGAATTGCATGAACATAATGAAGATACAAACATTCCAAGAAGAATAAACAATAATAATAAGAATAGCATTGTTTATTCAAATCCTTATGGTGGAATCTTTAAGGAGAATAATAATTTGCTAAATGGTTCAACAGCTAATCAAGATACTGCTAAAACCCCGCAGGGATTAACCGTTGGAAAGAACAATAACAATAAGAGAAGTACAAGTGCTTCCAAAAAAAGAAAATAATCGCCAAAGGAGCCGAAAATAAGTGAAAATAAACTCCTCAATCATTTACTCAAGGAAGATGCTAAGATAAAGAAATAGCAATCTCCTTAAAAGAACAAAGAAACAGGTTCTTAGTAATAATTTGTGGATTATTTGTCTCTCGGCTAAGATATAGCAAGTTCAGTGTAAAATAAGGCAATAACGACAATTGATTTCTTAAGAAAAATTATGCCTTCTTCAACACCGAATTCCTCGCATTCTCCGTATAGGCAAACAGTCTCCGCAGCAGCAAGGAGCTCATAGACAAAAAGTTAAAGCAGATCGAAAAATCGATCGAAATCTTCAAATTCTCGCAAAGCACCTCCATTACATTTGAATCATCCTACTTCTGTGAATAACCAGCAATAATACCAAAGAGGAAGAGAAACTGCAATGACACCTTAAGGCATTTTCAAGCTTGCAAGGACTCCTTCGAGGTCTCCACCGGGATCGGCTGGGAAATACAATTCCAGTGCGAAGTCTAGAAGATTGAGACTTGAAAATTCAGGGAGTGGAAGTAGATCGAGATCGAATGAAAAAAATAAAACTTTTAACAATAGTTAGAATTTCAATAATACCCTTTCAAGTTTACTAGGGTTTGGTAACAGTAGCTGTAGTAGCTCTCTCAATGGGACTCGATCGATTCCGTAAAAGAATGCAGCTGAAAATAATAGCTCCTAATCGCAGAACGTTGTTCCTCAAGGACATGTCTAAAAGCACTTGAATTTAGTAACCTTTGATAAGTTATCTAAAACAGATTTCTTAGGAAAACTACTCCTGGAATCGACTAAATCTAATCTATCTTCGTCATTTTCAACGTACAAATCAGCGCCTAAATCTTGTAAAAACACAAAGGCTGCCTCAACATCAACCCCTCATGCGAGAAAGACATCAAAAGAATCCAAAACTACTAAGGAATATCAATCAAGCCAAGATGACAGCAGAAACGTTAATAGAAAAAGAGATTTCAAGAGCTGCAACAATAACCGTCTTGAGAAGAACATTAAAAATAATCATTTCTTGAGCTAGTAGGAGGCTTTTGGGATGATTTCATCACATCATGAGAGTTAGAGTTAGAAATACCCAGAAGCAAGGACTATCCAGTAATCTTTGGAAGCTAGATAATAATAATAATAATAATAATAATAACAACAAAACAGCCATCCTCATCCGTACGCTGAGTTTTCATTTGCGTAATCTAGAGGATCGTTTGATCTTCATCGTTCAGAGGGGTAACACTCGCAAGAACAAAGTTCCTTTGCAGATGAGGGGCCTTATGTAAATAACTTTGTTAGATCAGAGTAACACCAACCTTAGAGTGTTGAGACAGCGATGACTCGAAATGGTTTCCTTAAAGCTGAAGTTGGAAGGGATATTTTATAGAGCTTTACTTTCCCATATTAACCTAGCAAGCAATAATAGAAGCATACCCTTGAAATGAATGTACATAAGAGCAACGATTAAACGAGATTTAAGGTGAGAAGAGGATCAGAAGGAGGATAAGAACATATTGAGTTTAATAAATCAGAGGAAGAATAACTTGAATAAGACAGTGCTGCAAAATAAAAGAGAGGGTTAAAGAGAGAAAATGAGTAGACTGATCTATTAGATATTTTCTTATCGATGAACAACAGAGAGGCAGAGAATACGAATTAAGAGGAATTGTATTTGTAACAACAGGGATTGCAATCATAGTTACAATTAGAACAGTAATCCCGTAAACGAAGCACATCTGCCTCGAATAAGGCAACTCAAAAGTAATCGAATGCAATACACAGAATACATGAATCACAGCATATATAATTTGAACTTCCTCTCCACCAATAACAATAATAACAACAACAGCAGCAGTATTCATAGCAAACTAGAAAAGTTTCTCCTTTATCGAAGGAAAATGATAACACTGGGAACAACTCCATCTCATCAGCTGCTGGTGTTACTGCTAAGAATTAAAAAATACAACATCTTGCACCACATGTCACTTCCTAGCCTACAAAGTAGAACAAATACGCTGTTCCTTTCTCTTAGCAGTAGACTTTGATGCATAAAATGTAATAGTAATAGAACTCATCCCATAGCAACAACACTCCTTCTAGTCTGAATAATTCCTTTTCTTCTTCAAATAAACCACCTCTTGTCAAGAAACCTAAAGAAAAAGAACATTTTTCACAGACAACTTCCATTACCAAACCTTCAAGCAACGCAAAATACATAAATCCTGCAGCAAACACACATTAATAAACCTCAGGAGGGAAGAAAAAAGGGCTAATAACTTCAACAACAGCTGGATCAAGTTAGGATCAATAATCTCGCTCGTACGATGATCATTAGTAATATTATTCTCATATGTGAAACAAGCCAAGTTATCTTCGTCTTTTTAGTGATTTCAGGTGGGCCTGATGATAAAAATATGCCAAAATTCTCCTGTAAATAGTTCATATTCGTTTAGTATTTTTTTGTATTAAAATAATTTGTTTTTCTTCGAGCTTAAAATCATTTTTCTTCAACGTCTTATGATGTTTTCTTTCTGTCGTCAAGACTATTTAAGCAAACTTTATGCGAAGTATGATTTGGATTATGTTTTCCCTTTGATTGATTAGAACAATTAAATTCCTCTTCGCTGTACATCTTCCTGTGATTCATTCATCTTTCCCTTGATTTCTATTCGTTCTGTCAGAGTTTGCTTTGAAAAATCGAATTGCAAGCTAGGATGATTTGTTATTTTCTCTTAGCTGAAAGATAACCTCTAGGAAGCATTATGAGTACTATTAGTAATACTACTCGCATTATTGTTGTGCTGCCTTCTAGTGCTGTTAGAAACAATGCTGTGATTTTAGATAAAATGTTGTTGCTGCTTCTACTGTCCTGCTAGTTTTAATGGGGAGGTGCTTTTTCTAGAAAGTGAATGAGATATGAATGAATTAATTAGTCTTTCAGGGGATTAACTGGATAAGCTGCTATGTTTATTAGATTTATTTGTATATTTGCATGATATATCAGTGAAATTACATTAGCTGACACTCTTTTTCTTATTGAATCCTTGAATTGCTGTTGGACTTTAGAATTAGCATTCTCTTAAAAGCAGATTCTTACATGCAATGGTTTAATTAGAAGGGATAGAAATACTTCTATTACTTTGATTATGATCTTTAAATATTTCTCTTGAATAATCCATGGAACTGCTATTCCCTTTAGAAGGTAACTCAAGCGCTGATACACCTGTTTGGTATCTCTAATGTGCGTATGATATTAGATTTGGAATTCCAAAGGAGTTAGTAGGAAACTAAGATAAACATATTGATTACTGTGAATCTTATTTGCATTTGAGAGATGAATTCAATGGTTTGGAGTAGATTATTCGTTTACTGAAGGACTAACCAGCTAAGCTTAAATCACATTTACCAATCCTTTCGTCAGCTGCTGGTGGCATGTTCTTCTGCTGCTAAAAGTATTATTACCTTTGTAATTAAGGTTACTGCTAATTGTTCTTCTGCTTCGAAAGAAGCTTGCTGTGGTGAATATACTCTGAGTTAGAAGTACCTCTTGTTGTTTCTTTGGTATTATTCCCTGTGAGCAGAATGAATTTTGGAGAGAACCCTTGAGAGCCTTCTGCTTTAGCGTTTATTCTTTCCCTGCAGGAAGTTATGTTGTCTGTTTTTCTTCTTCTTTCTATTGAATGAGGCCACACGAAGGGGTTAGAAGAGGAACTACTTAGGAGATGCATGTCTTCTGCGATCTACAAAGCAGCTTAAGTTTCTTTGGAAGTATTGAGAATAATATTATTAGTTTTGTAGATAGGTTTCTGTGATAAGAACTATGATGAAGGAGGAGGTGATTTTATAAATTCAGATGAAATATTGCCGTTGCTGTTGTTATTGTTGGGATGTTTCCTCAATGTAAGTCTGTATGCTGTATCTTTTTTGATTTTTTGTTTGAATATGAGCTACTAAGTCAGCTAGTAAGGCAATTATTGTTATTCTCCTGTTAGTTTATCTGATGGAGATTGCTGAAAAATAGAATAAGAATTCGTGAAATGCAATTAGGGATGTTATTTCTCAGATATTTGTTCATTCTTCTTCTAGTTTTGCTTTGAACTCAGCTATATTTACTCTTCCAACTTCAGCTTTTGATTCTATTCCACTAGATGCTGCTACAGTTACATGTTCTCCTAGCTAATTGCAAAGAACTCAGGTAGCTATTCGCTTCCTAGAAATGTTTCATCAAAATCAGTTTATGTTTCTATTGGAAGGGTTTGCGTTTATTTAGGCTGACAAACGCCTATTCGCTATGTCTTTTTTCCTTTGTGGGCTTATTCAATCTCCTATTTTGAATATGTTTGCGATATCTTAAATTTAGGTTCCATGAAAGCAGTAGTTTCATTATTGTCAACTAACGATAAATCATCATCTATCTCAGAAGATGGTTCAGGAAATTTCCTATTTTCCCTACTCTTCTCTTGAGATTACTCTTTCTCATCAAGTTAGTGTTGTCGAGTCGTTGGAAAGAGTAGCGAACAAAGTAACAATCTCCTTTCTTATTGAGTCTATTTGTCTCGTGATGTCTTGGTTTTCATTTGTAAAAAAAAAATATGAATTTTCAGCAGTGTTTTTTTAGTGGAAATGCAGATTCCAAGCTGCAGCAAAGGAATGTTACTTTTTGATAAGATTTAAGGCCAAAAATTATTATTTTTTGTTTGTTTGCTTAAAAAGAAATCCTCACGAAAAAAAATGTGTGACAAAACAGTCAAAGAACCAAAAAATACTCCCTTAAACAAAAAATCAAATAATTAATTGAATTTTCACTCATACTTCTTCATATCATAAGTTTATTCGGTAAGCAGTAATTACATTCATTAATATATCTCAAGCGAGAGAGATTAAATTGATAACAGTCTGTGAAGTTCTAATAAGGATAAATACATAACCATAGTGCGTTAATTAATTTTTGGAATAATTTATTATTTCAATATTTGCAGGTTATTTGCGTAGTTGTCTTTGAATCAGCTAGAAATCAAAAAGGAATCAACATACTTCAAGAAGGAGTATCAGCATATATTTGCTTAGATGGATAACGTGTTTCAATTCTAAAAGAGTACAGCTCAAAAAGCGAACGCTGATATCAGGTAAGAGAATATTTTTGCTTTTGTTTGTCTGGACATCCTATTTAAGATTTTTTAACTTTGTTTAGAGCAACCTCAGAGTCGAGATATAATACACTAAAAGAAGCATCAAACTCAGTCTCTTCGATGCTTTTCAAGAGCAAACTTTAAGAATTCGTCAAGAATAACGATACTCAATCACTTCTTGATTGTACTTTAGCTTATTCATCATACGAAAAATCTAGTTTTTGTTACTTTTCAACAATATTTATCTTTTTTATATGTAACCACTCTCCTATAATATATTCTTCTCTTCCCATAGCTTATCGTACAGGAGCATTTCCCCTTATTAACCCTGCACTCCACAACCACAGAGATCGCGTGAAATAACTCGAGCGGGATCTTCTTGGTGGAGTTACTGTGAAAAAGTACAATGTTAATCGAATATATTACGAATTGTTAATATTTCGTTTGGGGGGTTTTGTTTTTTACTCTTTTGGCTAACTGCTTTTATGCAAAAATAGTTTCCAATTAGCAAAAGATCGAGCAGAGCAATCTCGTTCAGATTTCGTAGAGGCTCACTTAGAAAGAGAGCTATTTGATTAATATCAACCACATAAATCACATGCACATTGGCTTAGAGTCAGAGATCTTTATGGTGAAGGACCTATTGTCAGGTAAGAATGCTAAAAAACTTTTTAAAAAAAACATAGAATGATCAGTTATATATGGATGGTTAACATAGAATAATAAATGTCTATGCAGATAAAGAAATATTGCCTCGTTATTTGTGGGATTTACTTTTGTAATTTTAGACACAAGCCAAGAACAGAGAATGAAGAGATTGTGAATGACTTAAAGAAGAAATTTGAAATCATCGATCATGCACCAAGAAATATGAAAATGGTTCATAATCCTTCATGGAAGGATCCAAACAAGCAGAGATGGATGGAACCTGTAAATATTTACACAGAAGAATTTACTTTTTTGGTGATTACAATTGATTTGCCTTTGGATTCGTTAATTAACAGACTAAAGGATTTCCAGTTGCAGCTAGATAGACAATAGGCAGTGACCCTTCATGGCCTTAGATTCCTTTTTAAGAAGGCGAACCATTCGTTGGAGGGTATGAAGAAACACAACAAAATATGTTTAGAGGAAGATCTAAATCAAAAGAGGTAAAATGGAACAAATCAATCATCATTCTCGAGCTTTCTCTGGACATTATTATTTTTTTAAAAAGCACAACAGAAACGAGTTCATCAGCAAGATCAGGAGTGATCCATGGGAAACTACGTTGAATATCTCTACGTCCGTGCGATAACTCAAAGCTGAAGAGATGATGCATGGGAATCAAGATTTTCAAATATTCTCGAAAAATCACAAGCTTGATGAGAGTATTTATAAACAAAGCTTGGTAGCTACTAACAATGTTGATAGAATCGTTCCATTTAATCACAGCAATAAGTAAGATACAAACTGACAAAATATCCCTGTAATTTACATCTTAACATTTTGTATTTCACTTTCTTTTTGTATATTTTCCCAACAAAGTTTCTAAAGTTTACCATTGAAGAATCTTGCCTAGAGCTATCCTCGTAACTATAAGAATTCCCTAGTGCATTATGGACTCATTAAGATAGGGCCTCCTTAGCTTTAAAGCACAATACGATCCTAATCTTAATCTCATATTTTCAACAATACTTCAGGATCATTTTTAAACTAAATCAACGCAGCATATCACCCTTAAGATGCATTAACACCTGCTGATTCTGATTTTCCTTAGGTATCTCCAGTGAATTTAAAGAACAGCAATCAAATGGCGTCTTTTAAAGAACCAGATTAAACGTTATTTGATTCACAAAAACAACAACAACCACAAACTCCTAATAATAGTAGCTTAATTTAAATTAAGAAACTCCCTAATCTTCCAAATCACAAAGTGTTCTCGAAATCCCTCGAAAAGACTAAAAGAGTTGTACCCAATCAGCCTAGTTAAATCTAGCGATTAGATTTCCGTTATGACCCACCTACAGATTAATAAGTCGAAGAGACAATAAATTAATATTTCAACAGATCAACTAATAAATAAGAAGCCAAGAAATCAATAAAGTAATAGTGATGTTTATGAGGAACAGCAATTCAAAAGGAATGATAGAACTAAAGAATATATTCTAATAAGTGATAGATTCAAATGTGAAATCGAAATCAACAAATGAAAAATAATATGGTTTGATTCATTTTATTGGTTATCTGTCTCTTTTAAACAAAATAAGATTTCTGAATTGTTGTTTTGAGAATTGCATTTGCAAGCTCAAAAAAACAAAATAATTCGTGGAATTCATTTAAAGATTATCTGTAATAATCATAGTATGAAGTTCTTCTGAATTCCATTATTATTTTCTTTATTCAAAGAAGTAGAACATTTCTAAGAATTTCCTTTTTATTTAAAGAATATAGAACCTTTTTAGACGCTGAAAGAATTTGTAACCAAATATTATTTATCTATGGCATTTTCTGTTTGGACATAATTTTATCTGCTAACTTACGAATCCAATGAAGATCTTGATGGTTTAAACTGAGTTGGAATGCACTCTCTATCTTGAGCCCTTCTTTGAGTAATATTATCCATGTAAGGATTTTGAGTTGTATTAACTATTTATTTAGATGGAATTTTAATATTTCCATAGAGATCTTTAGAATTATTGTGTTTATGCGAAATTATATTAAAAGATGTAGATTCTTTGAGAGGATTATTTAGAGAAAGTAGAGTTGGTTTAGAAATCAGTTTAGAATAAATTTCAGCGGTGTTGTTATTGTTGTTTTATCTGTGATTTGGATTATTTGATGTAGTAGATTGAGTAGGTTATTACAACAAGTGAGGTGTGTTTTCAATATTAGTGGTGAAATTAGGATAATCTTTGATTGTCGTTATTTTATGATTGATTCTGGAATTATCTGTAGTTAAACCTTAATTTGTTTGTTGTAATTTCGCCACTTATTGATTTCTCTAAGCTAGATTGTGATTTTGACTTGAAATCTACTACTGAATTTACAATAGACTATTTTAAGAGCTATTATGGTTGTTACATTTTTTGATTCTGTCTTCATCTCCCTTTTTATTTTGATTGAATGGTACACTTGCAATCTGAAATGCTTATGTACTCTGATTAACACTTTAGTTAGAGGATATTTAATTCATATTTCTTGAGCTTAGAGGTAACTACTATTATTACAACTATTTTATTTACGAGAACGTTTCATATGAGAAATACTCCTTCAAGTGCACAGGATCATCCTTAATGCGTAAATTTTACTTTTCAATCTTTCCATGTGATGTCTTAAAAGCAACAGTTGGGGCAGGAATAACAGCTATAACAGGAGGAGTTATTTTAGGAGCTGTCTCATGATCTGTGGTAATACTTTCTGTCTCTTCTTCCTCTTGAACGTTCTCAGTATGGAAATAATCACATTTTTTCAATACCCAAGATGTAATTTGAGTTTTTTATTATATATCTTGACTAAAAGTTGGCATTCTGTTTTGTATTATAAATTAATCTTTTTTGTCCAAGAAGGTTGGCTAAGTGTTTAATCGATACTCAGCCTAAGAAGAATGATTTTTTTAAGGTTATTGCTAAATTTGATCATTTCCTTATGTCTTAAAGAAGTTTTCACTACTGGTATTCATTTCTGAGGATAGTCTCCAAGACTCATTCCCTCCTGTCTGTCCTGCAACTGAGAAAGGTGTCTTCAAAGAAATATTCAGTTTGTTTTCTTCAAGATCTCTGATTCTTTGAGAACTGCTCTAGAAAAACTAGTTTTTTATATCTTGTAGCCTGTAGTCTTCTCCTGGAAGAGTGGCAATATTCAAACGACTAAACTAACTAGAAGGTTTCATAGCCGTTACTGGTTTGACTCTGAAACTATGGCAACTTGTGATCTAATCGATATTCAACGCAACAATATTTTTCATTTCTAAATCTCCTCTGAAAAAATCAGGCACTGTTTCAACGGTATTCTCTTCTGGGATATCTGATCGATTTGGTAGATCATCTTAATCTTCACCTCTTAATCCTTCTATGATTTACCCAGTCCATCCACTCCCTTTGCTTCGTTTAAACTCTTCATCATCTGAATTTTCATTTTTTGTTGTGTTTACACCATACCCATTTTCTCTTGATTTAATTCGAACTTATTCAAATATTTTCCTTTTCTTTTTCTCGTCTGAGTAGTATTCAGATATTGTTGCAGTTGTTGGAACAGAAATATGAGGCATTGATTCTCGAGTTATCAAATAAGGTGACGTTTATGTGCTAACATAACAGGTTTTGTCAAATTTTTATGAATTATTATTATTGCTATTAGATGCATTATTAGTCAATGAGAAAGTTCTTGTTTCCCTGAAAAGAATCTATTTAGCTGTAGATATCTAATTATCTTACAATAATTCCCCTGAATATCGCATATTGAACAAGTCTTTTGAAGATTCAAGGATATTTCTATTTGCTTGTGGAAATTCGATAGTTATTTCTCTAGAAGAAGAAGAAGATTCTTTTTGAATTTGCTGTTTATCTCTCAAAAATGATATTTAATGGCTTACCATCCTTGGTCCTCCTTTTAAATCAGCTGGGAAGTATGCTTTACTCTTTTCAGACTTAGCACTAATAGCAATATCAGCTTGATTTAATATATCTTCTAGATTAATTATTGGTGCAGATTCAATTTTTTCAAGTGCAATTCCTTATCTTAGCATTTCACGTGAATCAATATATGGCTAATGAGAATTGTTCTTCGAGAAAAATAAATATTTCAGCAGTTCTCCTTTTGTTTCGATGACCTAAGGCTTGGATAATTCTTGAAGGTAATTTGCAATAATCACATTGTGCTCAAGATGCAGTGTTGATAATAATTCTCCTTAGCGATAGAGATTCACATTGCATACACCAACATTGGTTTATTCTTTTAACCTCATGTAAGTAGCAGCTTTCTTTATTTCAAGCATGAATTGAACCAATGCACTTTCGGCTCCTTCAATTTAACCTGCTTCTTCGATGTCTTTGCCAAGTACTGCCATTTGACGAACCGTCTTGTAGGAATCTTCAATTAGTCCTCGAAAAATCTAAATCCAAGAGAGTTAAGACATATTTTGAAAAATAGTGGTTCATACCATTGTTTTCGATGCGAAATCAGCATAGAAATGTGAAAACGAAGACCCCATAAAACGAGAGTATGCTTTAAAATCAAAGATTTCCTTGTTGATATTGCACTAGTAATTGAAATCATCAGGAAAGAGGAAGAATGCTGTGTAATTATTCACTAGGGAAATCATAAAATGAAGGAAGACTTTCTTGACATTGAGAATGAGTCTTGTAAAGCCTTCACTTTGTTCTTACCTAGCAGCAGTAGAGGTTTTACAAGTTTTATCTGTTTTTCCTTTGAAAAGTTCATTGTAGATGTTCATTTATGCCTTTAACTGTTCCTGAAAATTGTTCTTAAGCTCGGCAGGCATCTCAATTCCCTTTTGGAGTCAAAAATGCAAAGAATCAGAGAGAGGGAAAGTGATAATTATTGATTGATTGTTAAATTTTAATCATTCTTATGTGTTTTTGTTACATCTTAAATAATGAAATCTGTATCTAGATCTAGAAATAGTTTATTCTCTGAGGAAATCTATCCAAGTATTTGATCTTTCATACTTCTCTAAACTCCTATAATATAGGGAACTATAATATCTAATGTATCTAGCATATTGTTTGGCAATGAGGGTATGTATACGCATCTCCATTGAAGAGGTTTAATGAATGTAAAAATGGCTTCACATAGATGCGCAACTTCATTGAGATCTTTTGCAAAAATTATAATTTACTTTTCCAATAGAATAGCCTTCAGAAACTCTACAATCGAAGGGATCGATAATTTCTACAACAGTGGCTTGTAGGAGAAGTTATCTAGTTTCAAGAATTCAGATTGAGAAGCATGAGAATTGCTAGATTTATAAGAAAATATGTCCTAAGAATCTAATTTCAGGATTAATTGTTTTTTAGAAAGAAATCGACTTCGTATGGGGAGAGTTTCCAGTTAACTCAGTACAAAACCCAGAATATATTCTTCTTTAACTTGTCGAATACTCTACCACTCATGATCGCTGCTATCGCTTGTATCCTGAGACGCTTAACACAACGGCATTTTCTGTGCTTCTTTGAATCCATAATTATGCGCATATTTCTCAAAAGTGCTAATTTGCCGATCAGTGAACATCACTGAATTTTTGTAGTTTCCTAAAATCCTTGGATGGATGACTACTTTCAGTAGATAACTTAGCAACTATCGATGAACTTCGAAGTGATTTAAACTGCTAAGTATGGCATAGGACTTGGGGACATAGTAAAATCGAATTGGATCTGCTTCTCGAAGTTTTGCTTTTCGAAGCTCCTAAAATATCAAGGAATTTCAGGAATAAACATTAATAAATTTGACAATAAGCAGACAAATTGAACTTATTTGATAGCTTACATAGATTTACAGTGATGTACAATATCTTTTTTATCCTTATTCGTCAGTGATTACAAAGTGTTGTATGCTTGCCTTCTCGAAAGCTTAATTATTGACTTTTTCATTTTTGTTGTTTTTCATGGAATTATTATTATTCTAACAATCCCTTTTACTTTAGACGCTAGCCATGTCAATTACCTTTCCATTTTCTTCATAAATATGTGTATTCTCACCGAAACACCACTTTTCAAAACAAGGAAAATATTTTATCAACTCTGGTAACAATAATTGTTCTTGCACAAATTAACTTTAAAAACAAAGAAAACTAGCATTTTGAAAAAATACCATATGCAAATTGTTTAAGTAACCACGGTGTTGTGTATCCTTTGGGTAAACATCCTTGACTATTATCTGCAGTTCATTGGTATTTTTATGAAACAACGCTGGAAATAATTAACAAAAAAATGTAAGGGAAAATTCAAAACCAATTGTATTGGGTATTTGATTACATGGTTCTCCAGATGGCATCCCTAATATGACAAATTACTCAAATAACTTCTAATGCTTGCACAGACTGTTTGGCTCAATACTCATCTTGAAGCTGTTACAACTTTAACTCTTCACTTGATTTCAATATTCCAAGACCACTATTTTATTAAGATTCTTGTATTATCAACAACTTGTGAGTGTATGTGTTAGATCAGCCTCGTCAATTTGTTTTAATTAGATTTACTTGTTTTTAATGCTAATTGTCTGCAGGAGTTTCAAGCAGCGTTCACGCCAATTTATTAATTAATTATTCATAAAAATAACGACTACTTTTTTTTAGTGATTTTTGAATGCAAGAATTTTTGGAAAGAATAATCAATCTTTACTTAACAATCAGGGGGGGGGGAGAGACAAAAGAAACATTTAAGAATTAATTCATTCATATCCTCACTTCCCTGCCCCCGTGAAAACAATCATTAATATAACCTCATTGATAATCAATAATCAAATAATTATTCTTTTGATATTTCAATACAGCAGCATATTTTTCTGTTATTGTTTGATGTCCAAAAGTAAATAATTAGCACTATTTTACATTTCCCATTCAAATTGGCAAGACAAACATATTTACTCTCTTCAAGATATCAAGTAATTAAGCTAATTAAAGCTTATTCTTAAAGGATAGCTTATCCACATGGTATTCGTTGAAAATATTTCATTCACAATATTTCATTTATTGTTGTGTTTGAAGGCATAAATACCTCATACAAACACTATTCAATTCTATTTTTCTTTTTAGAATTGCAAGGAAAGAGCAAAAAAAGAAGATGCATAATATTGTCTTTCTTTATATGTCTCAATTCATATCACATGATGGATTCGCTTTCAAAGCAATTCATTCATTCATGTTCTGAAGAGAACTAATAAGTAATTTAATAAACCGATTCGCACATTTTTTGTTCATATATTGTTCATCTTAATATTGTGTTGTATTTTTTGATATCGTATAATTGCGAACAATTATAAGGGTGGTTGTGTTGACGGGACTGAGAGGGACAATTGATTTATCAAGGAGGCACATAAGGGTGGATAACAGACGAAGATTGGCTCAGTTGCGTAGATGAATAGATGATGCAATTGATGGAGAAGTTGATTGTAGATCTGGTAGTTGAATCATGGTCGATATGTTCTTCTTGTATCTGCGATAGTTTATTTGGAGCATGTGGATTGCAGCGGAGAATCAGCTTTTTATGTATAAAAACTATCGTGGCTATGGATTGTATGCATTTTTCGCGGGACACTAAAAAACGGTTTTAAGCTTATTCTCAACTCGCAATCCATTAGAGAAAGGAGTTGCATGCGTCTCAATAACTTTTTCTTCTGGTGGCTGTGTTCTTGTTAGGATTGATCTGTAAATTCTTCTTCATTTGTTTTCAGATGATGGCATCTTTTGTGAAAGTTGATTTGAGAGGAGTGGCTATTTAGATGAAATAAGATCCAGAATCGTTAATTATTATGACTGTTAATCTCTTCCTGTTGGGATACAATATATTTCTTCTTATCTTTTGGATTAGTTTTTGATTTCTCTTTTGATAATAATTGGATGAAAAAAAATTAATATGATGATTTTATTGTTTCTTTCTTCCCACAAATTAAGCCTCTAAAGTGGATTTATTCCCTTAGGCAATTATGAGATCCCCATCATATAAAGATCATATTATTGTTTAATTAGATTATCCTTGGTAAGATCATGGAAATTATGAATTCTTTTAGATTCAGAATTTTATTATTTTATTTAAGAAATTTCAAATAAGAGCATTTTGTCAGTTTATCATTATTAATATCGACCTTGATGATTTGCATCTTCTTCATCATATTCATCTTCATCTTCATAAGCGAATTGTCTTTACTATTAGTCTTCATCAGCTTCTTCGAAAACTTATTCATCAGCTTCTTAAGGATCTCCTTGGGTGGATTTATCTTCAAGGATAATCGCAACTAATCTAGCAAATGTATCATAGTCAATATCAGCCATAGGATTCTCTGGTCTTAAGTGGATTAAGTATTGCTCTAAATCTTCTTCTTGCAATTAGAAATCCATGTTCACGAGAATAGCTCTCAATCCAATCACAGATATTAATCTGTTTTCATCGCAAGCAGCAGCGAATTCCTTGTAAAGTTCTAACCGTTCTTCTTCAGTGTAGAGTTCATCAATAGGAATAAACTTAGCACGATAGACTGTACGATCTTTGCGCACAACTTCCATGGCATCTTGTAGGACTTTAGTTGGATTGCTAAGTTCTATTTTAGGCACATTAGGAAGGATGTATGGATCGGTAAAGTGATTCTCTCTAAAAAAAAATAATAACCAATTAAAGAAATTCTTCCACACTTTGCTCAATATTCTTAAATCATTTATAATAGTTCAGAAAAATCATATACCTTTATGGCTTAACAGCATATGGATCATCAACTTCAGAATACACACCTGTTTTCGGTGTATCATCTACCCATTCTCCAACAAATACTTAATTTTTCAAGGCGAAAAAATATGATCCTTGTCCTTCTCTTTTATCGTTAACCCAGTGTCCTTCGAAGTGATCACCACTACGCTTAGTCATCACACCATAGCCACTTCGTTTACCAACAAACCACTAGCCTAAAAAAATTATTTATTGTTTATTTTTATTTTTCAATAAAAAATAATTTGTTTGTGTTACCTTCGTAGACATCACCATTGGAATAAATCATACGCCCTTCATCATGTGGCTTGTCATCAAGCCATAAGCCATCATAACGGTCACCATTTCCATAGAACATAGTACCTTTACCTGTCTTTTTATCATCAACCCAGTCGCCAGTATATTCTCTCCTTAATCTAGTTAATTCAAAAGTTATTTAACTTGTTAGAAAAAGTAATGCTTTGCATAGTTAATAGGGCGAATTATGATCTTACTTGTTCTTGCCTTCAGATATCCAGAATGTGCCTTAACCATTTCGCAAATTGCCCATCCATCCTCCCTTTAAATTTTTCATATTTTTGAAAAAGATAATGTTCTAATTTTATCCAAGGCAAGCAAAATCATTCTTTGATTTACCTCATATTTATCTCCATTTCCATAAAATTATATGCCGAATCCATCCTTTTTGTTGTCTCTCCAATCTCCAATGTATTTTGTGTTTGCAACCCATTTCTCAACTTTAACAGATCCATCTTCATTTCTTTGTTTTTTCTAAGAAATAAAATTGAAATATCTTCATCTTTTATGGCCTCTTAAAATAAGATTAAATACCTTGACCCAGTAGATGGCACTATGCGATCCATTTTTCTGAGCTTTCCTATCATTAAATTTCCATTGCTATTCCACAGCAGGAGGTGCTAATCTAGATCTTCCCTTCATTCCATATTATGCATCATTTTCACTATACTCTCCTTAATAATCTTGTTCACTTTGCTAAAAAACCAAAGAATATGTAAGCAAATATCAAAATTAGACTCGTTGCTATTCGTTTCTTTGTTAGAAGTAATAAAAATTCTTTCATGATAAACTTACTTCCATTCTGATTTGATTTTTCCTATGTATGTCCTTTTTATGTGATGACTCCTTAATTTTCTCTCTTTGTGTTTGTTATGTTAAGAATGTGAAGAAAAACAAATAAACAAAATTCAATCGACGGTTTCTTCCTTAGTTTTTGATTTCCAAGCAGATAAAATTCTTCCAAGAAAAAAAAAGCAAATGAGTCAAAGTGGGAGAAAAAGAAAAAAGCATTAGAACATTAAACACAGCACGATAATTATCAATTTTATGAATTGATTTCTTTAGAATCCTTGTAATACAAATAGCACACTGATTGTATAATCTGAATTATCACCAGAATTAGTAAATTAGATTCACTTTGAAAAAAAAAGCAGCGAAATCAAAAATATTCATCCAAATCAATGGTAAATCGCAATTATTATTGATTTCTAAATAATTCACTTCAGCTTTTCTAACTTATCCTTGTTCTTTGAAATAAATATTAAAAGAGAACAATCAGAGCTCGCAACAACCAATATAGTGCCAATATCACAAAGAGAGGAGCAGTTAATGCGAATAAAGTAACAAAATTGCAATTAATAATCACAAGACAATTCAGCCAGTGTTAGTAAGTGATAAAATATATTGAAATGATTAACTAATTAGGTTGAACCAAAGAAAAGCAAGGCTGGACCAATAATGACTGGATTCTTCATTTTCGTTGTTGTCGGTTCATGTAAGATAAAGATAGCATCATTTTCTTCTGTTTTTACCTGCATTTATTTTTAATATTTTTTATCTTCTTAGCTTTGTTTCAGCTGCTAAACATGTTCTTGAACTCCACTCCTTAAGTCTGAAAGTCATGTAGCTAGGAGAATTCGATGCGAATCAGAATAAATAAGCCCAAGAGTTATCTCCTTTTTTTCTTTCATATTATCTTGCTTTTTTTTTAACATTTAAGTGTGTGTTTGTATTACCATGATTTTTTTAATAATTTGCTGAATTGCACGTGTGTTTTAATATTAAGAGAGATGGGTTAATATTACTATTTTCCATCAACGTGGTAACAACAAATATTCTTTATTATTCTTCAATTAAAATAATAAACAGCATGAAGATATTTTATGGACAGAAAGCAAACAGCAATTTATTTTTAAGATGCTATTGGCAATTTTTGTATTTTGTAAATATTTCTTAGAAAAGCATACACCTCTCTCACATAAGGAGCCGTGTGAAAATAATAGATTATTAGATCAAATTATATGTAGTAGTTCTTTAACTAGCACAAACAGCGAATGAAAGAAGAAGAAGAATAGTTAAAGAAACTCAGAAAATATCGAAATAATAACAAATTTAAATCAAAACAAACAAAAAAAGAATACTTTGAGTTTTATTGTAGTATTAAATGATATTAATAAACTAATGGATGCAGGAACGGAGAAGGGAAAGACAATATCTTCTTCTCGAAAAACAGTATCAGATGTAATAATGCTTGTAATGCGGGAGATTGAGAGGACACAAATAAAAAATAAAAGGGATTTATTAATATAAGAAAAAATGAAGAAAAAGAAAG
>Ga0302271_10000113_pt1 | contig 68910 bp, 60 predicted proteins | sample III_Bog_N1_1_FD_198767 | JGI IMG/M metagenome (GOLD analysis project Ga0302271, IMG submission 198767) | Peat permafrost microbial communities from Stordalen Mire near Abisko, Sweden - III_Bog_N1_1 | ecosystem: Environmental > Terrestrial > Soil > Wetlands > Peat | place: Sweden: Abisko...
TCCCGGAATGCAGTCCTTTAATACACAGTTGAAAAACAATAAGAACTACGGAGTAGGTCTCTCTTTAAACATTCCTATCCTTAACGGATGGCAGGTCAATAAGAATATCTCAAATTCAAGATTAAATGTAGAAACCAGTCAATACAATCTTGAAGGAAGTAAAAAACAACTTTATAAAAATATCCAGCAGGCATATACAGATGCTGTTGCTGCACTCAAAAAATTCAATGTAAGTATTAAAGCCATTGCATCAACTGAAGAATCTTTCAGATATACCGAACAAAAATTTAATGTGGGAATGGTTACGCCCGTTGACTATAATGCTGCAAAAACACAATTACTCAAAGCACAATCTGATATGGCACAGGCTAAGTATGAATTTGTATTTAAAACCAAAGTCCTCGATTTTTATAAAGGCTTACCCTTAAAACTCAATTAATCATTTGAAATACCACTCATTTTAAGATTCAAAAACATGAAAAACAATAAGATCCTTAAGATTTTACTCCCGATAGTAGTTGTATTCATTCTTTTTGCAGTTGTTGGAAAGAAAGCCGGCTGGTTTGGCAAAGCTCTCACTTTAAAAATTGCAGTTGAGAATGTTGAAAAACGCACAATTGTAGAAACCATCACGGCAAACGGTAAAATCCAACCTGAGAAAGAGGTTAAAATCAGTCCGGATGTATCTGGTGAAATAGTTGAACTGACAGTTAAAGAGGGAGACCCGATTGTAAAAGGTCAGCTATTGCTCAGGATCAAACCTGATAATTACATTTCCCAGAGAGACAGATCACTGGCTGAAATCAGTTCTGCCAAATCTCGTCTCGCACAGTCAGAAGCTCAGTTTACGCAGGCTGACCTGGCGTTCACCAGAAGTAAACAACTGTATGAACAGCAGACCATTTCAAAATCAGACTTTGAACAGGCACAGGCAACCTATTCCGTCGCAAAATCAACCGTTGACGCTGCCAAATTTGCCATAGCCAGTGGTGAAGCCTCTGTTAAAGATGCCAACGAAAATCTTCTAAAGACATCTATTTATGCACCATTGACTGGTACAGTATCCATGCTTCTTGTAGAACTCGGGGAAAGGGTTGCAGGAACCAACCTGATGGCCGGTACAGAACTTATGCGTGTTGCTGATCTTTCCAGAATGGAAGCTCAGGTCCAGGTTAATGAGAATGATATTCCAAGAGTAAAACTTGGAGATACTGCACTAATTGAAGTTGATGCATATCTCGATCAGAAATTTAAAGGAATTGTTACTGAAATTGCAAATTCAGCCAAAACTACCGGTGTTTCTGCTGACCAGGTAACCAACTTTGATGTTAAAATTCTTGTTCTTCCGCAGTCATATCAAAAACTTGTTGACGCCGGCGATAAAAACCCGTTCAGGCCAGGAATGTCTGCAACAGTCGAAATCCGCACCCAATCAAAACATGATATTCTTACGGTTCCTATTCAGTCTGTAACAACCCGCACCGATACAACAAAAGTTGCAGGCACTCCTTCACAAAAGGATATACGTACACTGGTATTTATTACTGATGGGAAATATGCCCTGGCTAAGGATGTCAAAACAGGTATCCAGGACAATTCATATATAGAAATCCTTTCCGGAGTAAATGCAAATGACAGAGTGATTTCCGCCCCTTTCAGCGCTATCAGCAAAAAATTGTCTGACAGTACTCTGATTGAGGTTGTGAAAAAGGAAGAACTCTTTAAAGTGAAATAGGCTGTCTGTATCCCTTTCAAAACATGATTATATGTCTTGAAACCGCCACAAATCTCTGCTCGGTAGCATTATGCGACAGCACCGGTATAATCTCACTGAGGGAAGACAGTGAGTCAAAATCACATGCGTCACAACTGACGGTTTTCATTGATGAAATATTCAGGGAAAACGGAATAAGGGCACTCGATCTCGATGCTGTTGCGGTGAGCAAAGGTCCCGGATCTTATACCGGACTTAGAATCGGAGTATCGGTTGCCAAAGGAATTGCATACGGGGCATCCATACCAATTATCGGTATCGAAACAACGTCTGCAATGTACTGGGGAATTAGAAGCAGCAAATACTTTAATGACGAACAGGACAATGATACGCTTTTCTGCCCTATGCTTGATGCCCGGAGAATGGAGGTTTATTATGCGCTCTACGACTCGGGGGGAAATATAGTTAAAAATATTGTTGCAGAAATTATTGATCAGGATACTTTTAGCACAATTCCTGATTCACGGAAAATTGTTTTTTTCGGGGACGGAGCACTGAAATGCAAAGAGGTGATAAACCGGGGAAATGCCGTCTTCTCTGCTGATTTCAGGATATCTGCCACACACATGCAAAAACCTGTAATGCTTTCTTTTAATGATCATAAATTTGAGGACGTTGCTTACTTTGAACCATTATATCTGAAAGATTTTATAACTTCCAAACCCAGAAAAAACATCCTGGGAAAATAATCTCCATAATTGCTGCGTTCAGGAAAAGTACTATGAAGAGCTTTTTATATATCGTTTTTATTCTATCAATAATTCCGACTATTGCGAAAGGACAGGTATCATCGTATCAGGTTGGTGAGAAAGTGACCTATTCAATTCAGTACGGTTTTATAACCGCCGGGAGCGGAACGCTTGAATTAAAAAGTGATACATTCAATGGCAGGGAGGTTTGGCATTCGGAATTGGCTGCGAGAACCACAGGTGTGGCTGAAGCTCTCTTCAAGGTTCTGGATATTTACGAAAGCTATATTGATCCTTCTACAGAACTGCCTGTAAAGTCGGTCAGGAATATCCGGGAAGGCCATTACAGGCGTTATAATGTTGTTTTATTTGATCATAAGACAAGGGCTGATTCCAGCATACTCAACAGCGATCTTACGGGTATACATATAGCGCCTCCCCGCATTCACGACATCCTTTCCTGCTTCTACTATTTCAGAAATAACATACTTCCTTTCGATAGCCTTCTTAAAAAAGGTCAGATCACAACAATCATGTCATGGTTCTGTGATGAACTATATCCAATCAGGCTGAAATATATTGGTATGGATGAGGTAAAAACGAAAGCAGGCAGGATATTGTGTTATAAATTTAATCCTGTAACCGAGACCGGAAGATTGTTTAAAACTGAAGAGGATGTGTCATTCTGGTTTTCTGCTGATAAGAATTTTTTACCAGTTAAAATACGATTTGATATATTTGTAGGCGCATTTACATGCGAAATTGTAAATTATGAAGGATTGAAGTACCCGCTGGGGACCACAAAGAAATAGATAAATTAAACAATTGAATAACAGAAATACTTATGGCAAGTACTGCAGATTTTAGAAACGGGTTAGTCATTGAATTTAATAACGACCTTTATACCATTGTGTCATTTCAACATGTGAAACCTGGCAAGGGACCGGCATTTGTGAGGACAAAACTCAAGAGCCTTAAAAACGGAAGGGTAATTGACAATACTTTCTCATCAGGAACCAAGGTTAACCTTGCAAGGGTTGAAAGACGCCCGTATCAGTATCTTTATAAAGATGATATGGGTTTTTACTTCATGCACCTGGAGACGTATGAACAAATTCATATTAATGAAGAGCTGATTGATAATCATGAATTTCTCCTCGAGGGTGCTAGTGTTGAAATAGTAGTCCATGCAGACACTGAAACCGTACTTTCAGTGGATATTCCCCAGTCAGTTGTAATGGAGGTTACCTATTCGGAACCAGGTTTAAGAGGCGATACGGCAAACAATGCTCTGAAACAGGCTAAAGTTCAGAATGGTGCTATAATTATGGTTCCCCTGTTTGTTAATACCGGAGATAAAATACGGATTAATACTGTAGACAAAACATACGTTGAAAGAGTCAAGGGATAAAAAAGATTATGGAAGATAAAAAAGGTCCGGGTGAAAGGTTAAAGATCTCGAGATTTAAATTAGACTCATTACTCGATATTACATTATCGATTAATGCAAATCTACCCACTGAGGACCTTTTATCAAAGTATGAATACATCCTGAGGCATAACCTGGGCATAGGTAAAATTCTAATTTTTAAACACTCCGGCACCTGGGAATGTTTATTAAACGGTGGCTTTCCAAAGCATCTTGAAAGTATAGACGTTGAATCGAAGCTTCTTGGTATTAAGGAGATCTTCTTCGGTGCTGCCGAAATGGGACTTGAGGGAGTAGATATTATTGTACCGGTATATAATAACAACGTACATCTGGCTTTTGTTTTTATAGGAGATATTGAGGAAGAGGGGGAGGGCATGAGTCCTGTGCTGAAACATCTGAATTTTATCCAAACCCTGTCAAGCATTATTATTGTTGCTATCGAGAATATCAGGTTATTCAATGAGAGCCTGCGCCAGGAGGCCTTGAAAAAAGAGCTTGAACTTGCAGCCAAAATGCAAAAAATGCTCATTCCTGATAACAGCCAGATGCCTGAAAACCCGAAATTAAGAGTAACTGGTTTTTATTTCCCTCATCATGAAGTCGGAGGGGATTATTATGATTGCATCAGGCTTTGTGAAACGCAAACAGGCTTTTGCATCGCCGATGTTTCAGGGAAAGGGATTTCTGCAGCAATACTGATGTCAAATTTCCAGGCAAGTTTAAGAGCTCTGTTTACGTGTGATATTGACCTCGAAGTACTCGTCAGAAAGCTAAATTCAATAGTCGTTATTAATGCAGCCGGCGAAAAATTTATTACGCTTTTTGTTGCCAGGTATGATCATGAAACAAGAGTGCTGGAGTATATAAATGCGGCACATAACCCTCCGGTTTTATATAATACATTTACAAAAGAAGTGTTTCATCTCCGCAGTTCATGCGTAGGTATCGGAATGCTTGACGAGATTCCACGAGTGAAAAAATCCGAAATAATTATCAGGGACTTTTCTAAGATTGTATGTTATACAGATGGCCTTTCCGAATTAAAATACCCTGATGGCACTGATATCGGAACTAAAGAAATAATAAGCCATATCTCTAATACCCGGCCTGTAGAGAAAAATATTATAGAAATGATCGAGGATCTCGGGTTACCGCATAATAATCCATCTACATTCGATGATGTTTCGATTATTGCAGCTGACTTTGTGAAATAGAGTCAGCTTACCCGTATCAGAAAATAATTCTTTTTCCCTTTCTGGATCAGAAGATATTTATCATTAAGAAGCGATTCCGGTTTTAATTGTGCATCGGGATTTTCAATCTTCTCTTTATTTATGCTGAGACCTCCACCCTGTACGAGTCTTCTCAGTTCCCCTTTAGAGGCAAATACAAGGGAATGTTCCGCACAAAGATCTGCAATACTTACGCCATTAATCAAAATATCCCTGCTGACATCAAACACAGGAACTCCCTCGAAGACTGACAGAAATGTATTCTCATTCATCTTCTTCAGGGATTCTGTTGTCCCTTTACCAAAAAGGATCTGTGATGCCTCAACGGCACCTTCATAATCACTTCTGGAATGAACCATAACTGTGACCTCCTCAGCAAGTCTTTTCTGCAACAAACGTTCGTGTGGAGCATTATTGTGTTCTGAAATGATCATTTCAATCTCCTGCTGACCTAACACTGTGAAAATTTTAATATATTTTGCAGCGTCCTCATCCGATACATTAAGCCAGAATTGATAGAACTGGTAAGGTGTTGTTTTTTCAGGATCGAGCCAGACATTCCCCGATTCTGTTTTTCCGAATTTAGTACCGTCTGACTTGGTGATCAGAGGACAAGTTATCGCAAAAGCCTCTCCGCCTGCTTTACGGCGAATAAGTTCCGTCCCAGTTACAATATTCCCCCATTGATCGGAGCCGCCCATCTGGAGCTTGCAATTGAAGTTATTATAGAGGTGCAGAAAATCTGTTCCCTGCACCAGCTGATACGAAAATTCCGTGAATGACATCCCCTCTTTTGATTCAGAACCAATTCTTTTTTTCACAGAGTCTTTTGACATCATATAGTTTACTGTAATATGCTTACCTATATCTCTGATGAATCCGAGAAATGAATATTCCTTCATCCAGTCATAATTATTCACCATAAGAGCCCGGTTCTCATTGTCCGACCGGAAATCGAGGAATTTAGAGAGCTGTTTCTTAATTGCCTCCTGGTTTTTTCTCAGCGATACCTCATCAAGCAGGTTTCTTTCTTCTGATTTGCCTGATGGATCACCTATCATGCCTGTAGCCCCTCCAACGAGAGCTATCGGAGTATGTCCGCCCCGTTGAAAGTGAACCAGCAGCATTACCTGCACCATATGCCCAATATGCAATGAGTCGGCAGTAGGATCGAAGCCTATGTACCCGCTGGTCTTTTCCCTGTTTAATAGTTCTTCTGTTCCTGGCATAATATCATGTATCATGCCTCTCCATTTCAGTTCATCAACAAAATTCATAAAAGTGTTTTTTTGAGAGTGCAAATATAATAAACAGGGTTAGATAATGGGATCTTCCGGTTTCTTTTTAAACCGGTCGAAGCTTCTGTTAAAACCCCCTTCTCCGATTATGGGAAAGATTGCCGGAGCAATATCTGATATTGGATTATAAAATTTGGATTCTTCAATAGTCTTCCTTGGGAGAAATGATCTTCGTGCGTCTACCGCATTTAATAAAACAAAGAAAACACTCATTATAAGCACTGATTTAAGCAATCCGAATACAATACCCAGGATCCTGTTAATAAAGCCCAGGGAGGCCGCATTAACAACCTTATCAGCCAGAATTCCTACAAAGTGTATAATTACTACAATAATAGCGAATGTAATCAGGAAAGCGATTACACCAACCCAATGCCCTGTCATATCAAAATAATCATAAAGTTTACCTGCAGTATAACTCGAAAATTTTATAGCTCCCCATATGCCAATTATCAAGGCAGCCAGGGAGGCGACTTCTTTTACCAGTCCGTTAATAAATCCCATAACAAGTGAGAGGATGAGGATAATGACAATTACAGCATCTAACCAGTTCATGATTATCAGAATTAATATATTCAAAGATAATTTATTTTAACGACGCACGGTACCTGGCAAGAATTCACTGCTGACCATAACAGATTAAAGAATGGAACACTCTTTGAAACTTATAAGTATCGTATATCAATCGAATAGCAGCGAAGACAACTATTTGTAGCCCCACCAGGAATCGAACCTGAATCTAAGGTTTAGGAAACCTCCATTCTATCCATTGAACTATGGGGCCATAATTTCAGTCGCAAAAGTATATCTTTTTTTTGTGAAAACAAACCTAATGTTCATCGTCTCGTGTGCGTAAGTGTCAGGTTGTAAAAGAATTTTGGAATAACCACCTGACTTGACTATTTTTGATCAATGAAAAACAATATCAGATAGAACAGTTTAATGATAACCCATTATCCCATAAGTTCATTTGGTCGGTTTCAAAAATATTTTTAGTCTAATAAAATGAGAAAGGCAATCTTAATATTAGGTGCAATCATAATCTTTAGCTCTGTTTCATTTGCACAAACTCAGAATGACTCAGTACAGCAGCTTCAAAGTCAGATTCTGAATCTTGAAAAATTAAATTCAAAGTTGCTTAAACAGGTAATTGTTTCTAATTCAAATATTGAAAAACTTGAACGAAGACTTACTGCAGCTATGGATAGTTTGGGCACCATGAAAAAGGAATTAGCCATTACAAACAACAACATTCAGTTAGTCTCAAATAATTTGGGACTGCAGATCCAGCAGCTAGGCAGTAAAACAAATTCTGATTTATCAACCTTAAACGGCAAGGTCAGCAAAAACACTCTTTTTCTGATACTTGCAGTATTTTTGATAGTAACTTTTATTGCAATAATTTTCATCTGGTTAAAAAATAAGCTCACCAGGGAAAAAACAGAAATGCTCGATAAAATTAAAAGTACATATGAATCCTTGCGCGAAGAACGGATAAAACCCGACAATCTGTTACTTGGTTTGCTTGAATCTCAAAATCAATCAGCTAATTCAGAACAACAAACGCCGGTAGAGATAGATCATGCACTTGCATTAAAAGTTGCTGATGAGATTATTCGCATTCAAAAGAACCTAAGCAACATCGATCCGGAAACCAAAGGACTGAAACAGATTGAATTTGCGCTTGAACGCATACAGGATTATTTCACTGAATATGGCTATGAAATGGTTGAATTGCTTAATAAGCCGTATGATCAGGGAATGAGGATGTCTGCAAAGTTCAGGACCGATTCAAGCGTGGAACAAGGGAAACAAATAATTACAAGAATTATTAAGCCGCAAATAAATTATAACGGAGTTATTATACAACCCGCTGAAGTTGAAGTGAGTGTTGGTGAATAAATTAGCAGGCATTGGGTTAAACAATGCTCAGCTTTCAGGGACGAGTTGCCTGCCTATCTCCCAGTGAAGTCCGAATGGATCTGCCAAACGTCCAAGCCTCCATCCAAACTCCTCTCCAACAGGGAAGATTTCTGTTGCACCAGCACTTAGAGCCTGTTTAAAGACAGCATCAGGATCTGGAACAGTTAGGATGATCCGAACATTCCCTCCTCCCAGAGGTTCCTTATCAGGCTTTTCAGACGATCCGTTACTAATCCAGAACTCCGACCCTTCAATTGATAACCTGGCCACCAAATCATTACCTTCTCCTTCCATCCTGTAAACCTCAACAGCTCCGAATGCAGATTTGTAAAAGTTAATTGCCTCAGCGCTATAACGTACTGTTAACCAGGGAGCAATGGAAACTTGTTTCATTTCTTTAGTTATTAAATTGTCAGTTATCTATTTCAATGTTGTATTTTATCAAAAGTCCGGGTATCCCTGCAAGTGAAAACCTGGCTTTCTTCATTCGGTTGAGTTCAGGGTCAATTGAATAGTTAAATGAAGTGCGAAAATCAGCTTTTTCAAGATTGGTGTTTTCAAATGATGCTTCTGTCAGGTCGCAATTATCAAACAATGAGCTGCTTAAGTCACAGCCGGTGAAGTCAGCCTCCTGCAGTTTAAGATCTTTAAAAGTTGTCCCTTTAAGTTTAGTATGGTAGAATGAAGAATGATTGAGATTACAATTCTCAATACTAACTGAGAGGCCAATCTGATTGCAATGTTCAAAACGCAAACCAAGCATTTTGCAATTCCTGAATTTAATATCCCTGAAGCCTGTTCTGTTGAGCTTAACCATAGAGAGATTACAGTTATCAAACCCGCATTCCATAAAAATTATGTCCGAAAGATCAGAATCTGAAAAATCACAGTCGCGAAATATGCATGATTCATATTCACCTTTGGAGAGTGGTTTTTCAGTAAAGTCAATTTTATTAAAGGATTCCCCTGCCATTTATATCAAAGATTTCAATTTAACTTATTTCAATTTTTTTTCGAAGCATACACTGTTTTCCACATTGGTGTACTGTCCATAATTAGGGATCCGGATGTATCCGTTCTTAATGTAAAGGCCTATGGCTTCTGGCTGTCTTTTACCAGTTTCAAGGATGCACTTCGTTCCCGATAATTCAACTGTCCATTTTTCAAGTTCATTAAGCAGCTGAGACGCAATTCCCTTCTTCCTGGCTTCATGAGTGACATACATTCGTTTGACTTCCAAAGTATTCCGCCCATACTCTTTAATGGCACCGCAACCTACAGCTTTATCACCATCATATGCAACGACCACATACCTGATATTGTCAATTTTATTGAACTGCGAATAAAAAGAGTGATCTTCCCCATCCACTACAGCTAATTCTTTATCAAGGAGTTTAACAAGCTCCCTGAAAGTCTGGTCCTCTGAATTGGTCCTCCTGATACTAAACATAATTAGAATTTAATTCTGGTACTATTTAAATAACAATCCGGAACAGGAATTTGATCAGGAGTTACTCATTAAAGATAATCAGAAGATGGAATATGTAAGCCAGGGTAGAGATTGGTTTGAGACCTGTCTCTGCAAATTCCAATTATGTGAGCCCGGAGTTACAAATTCAAGATCTGGCAATAGTTTATTCCCTCAGAAAATTCCCATCGATGATCAAAAGCTTAACACCTCCCATCGCGATTGAACGATGCGAACTTAAGTCATCCGAGACAATGTACGACATTCCCTTTTTTATGACAGAACTTGAGCCATCGTTTAACTCACTTACAAATTCGCCCTCCAGACAATGTACAATATGACCTTTCTGACACCAATGGTCAGCAATATATCCCTCTGAGTATTCTACTATCCTTACTCTTAAGCCGTCATACTGAAGCGTTTGCCAAAGTGCAATTCCGGTTTCGCCTTTATGTTCGGTCCTGGGAATATCCGACCAGTCAATGGTTTGATATGGTATCATATTCAGTGAAGATTTTTATTAATCAGTGAAGTTAAGCTATTCATTATTTTTTAAATATTTGCTTCCTGCTGCAATTATTTCCCCAAAAGATCCCTGGTGTGAAATAGAAGTTCCGGTCCACCTGGTTGTCCGTGTCCGGGGACAACAATTTTTGCAGTGCTGAATTTCTGAATTAATCTGTCGATGGTTCCGGGATAGGCCTTAAGGTCGCCATCGGCAATATTTCCAAGGCTGTTGGAATTTATACTTTTTACCATGCAGCCCGGGAATAATATATTTTCGGATGGTATCCATACAACAATATTATCGAGTGTATGGGCGGCGCCTAAATAATAGCATTTAATTAATTTACCCTCAAAGTTTAACCTGATAGAATCAATAAACCCATGATCTGCAACTGGCAGGCTTTTTTCCCTGGCTATATCAATTGTTCTTTGATTAGCGTAAGATGCAATTTCTTTGCTCTTTATGTAGCCCAATCCACCTATGCAGTCTTCATGCCAATGGTTGGGTACAAATCCTATTACCTTCAATCCCATCTTTTGTTTCAGATAAGTGACCAGCGTCATTGTCAATGAGTCAGTCCAGGGTGTGTCGAAAAGAAAAGCCTTTTTTTTGTTGATGAATATCAAACCATTGGCTGCTACTCTTCCATATTCCGGGATATTGGCATAAGAGATATGCAAGTACGAATTTTCAGTTAAACTGACAAGCTCCAGGTCGTTTGAGACTTTAATAGTGTCACTTCTATCCTGACAAATTCCTGCTATGTTGACAAGTCCAAGGCAGAAAATAATAAATATTTTTTTCATCTTGTTTTTAAATTCAATTATAAGCTGGAGTTAAGTTTAATCTTGTTCCGGCTTTGTACGATTTCTCTTCTTAAAATTTCATTTTTTTCTGATAGCATTTGTTCTCTCAGAAAAAATGTACTGCCTGGAAAAGCACTCATGGCACGATAAATTTTCCATCTTATCAATTTATTTACATAATTCTTCTTAAAGCATTCAATCATTGGACTTAATGCCTCATCATTACGATTATAATAACAAATAAATCCTATCGCATCAATAGCTTCACTTAACATTTCTGAATCATCACTATTTAAACACGTTACCAACTCAGACAAAGCATCCTTTCCAATCCTGATAAGTATCCTGGCTGAAATATCTCTTGGAAGGGGGTAATTATTCTTTTTAAATTGTGCAATGGGAATTTCTTTATACTGGTTTTTGCCAATCTTTCCCAATAAAGCGATTAATGGATTTACAGAATCTTTCCCATAGGAAACAATGGAACCGGATATTTCAATTTTTGTGTACAGCTTTGTTTCCGTTCTTAAGGCATTAAATAGAGGTTCCATTGCAGAACTATCATCTTTTTTAAATAACAATCTTGCTCCGATTGTTCGTTCAAAAGCCTTTTTGCTTTTTAAAAGCACTATCCGTTCATCTGCTGATAAATCCATAAAACTGTTTTCTTCACCTGCGGTAACATATCCCCGGCTTTCGAGCTGTTCAGAGGTACTTTTCATGATAATCCGAAGTTTCTTATTCCATCAGAATCATAATTACAGTTTATCCATTCATAATCCAGGTCAGCGCCGTTTTTGGTGTACATTTGGATTGCGGCTTTATTCCAGTTCAGAACCTGCCATCTGACCCTCTTACAATCTTCGGCCCGGGCGACTTCAAAAATCTTTCCAAGGAGGGCTGTTCCAATTTTATGTTGTCTGAACGGCTCTTTAATATAGATATCTTCAAGGTATAGTGATTTCCCCACCCATGTATAATAGGCAAAGAAGTAAAGCGCCATTCCGGCAATTTCTCCTGCTTCAGTTTCGGCGACAAAACACCTGAACAAATCCTTTTCCTTATTCATTAGTTCAACGGAGTTTGTTACCTTTTCAGGTGCTCGTTCAAAGGTGGCTAATTCTTTGATCAAGGAAAGAATCGCAGGAAAATCCTTCTCTGTCCCTATCCTGATATTAATATTCATGGTATTTAAAAATGATATTATTTGATACTATTACATTTCCCGTTGATGCCTCAGATTAACGCTGATTTAAAGAAAAGTCTCTGCGAAACTCTGCACGATAAGCGCGAAAAACAATATTAGTTGTTTAGCACATACTTCTGGAAGTTATGTCCAACCGGTTCAAATCCAAGGCTATTATAAAATTTCAAAGCTTTGCTATTTGAAGGAATTACTTCGAGAAAAATTGCCTTGCAGAGTTCTGATTCTGTTGTTATCAGATGGTTTATAAATCCCGTTCCAATACGATGGCCCCGGCAGCCTTCATTTACAAACAACTCATCAAGCAGCAGTATGATTCCACCGTATTCATTACTCCAGTAATAAATTATTATTGAATATCCGATTATAAGATTCCCATCAGAGAAGAGCATGATCCTTCCTCTTTCCGGATGAGTTTGTAAATAATCGATGGTTTTTTCAATCTTGCCTTCATTCATTTTGTCACCTGAAGGATCTTCTGCATATAATGCCCTGATCATCTTGAAGAGATCTTCCCGATATTCATCCTGGTATGGAATATACCTGATTTTCATCGTTGCTTATCTCCTATTTCTTGTTTACCAAACCCAGCCGGACAAGACTTTCAGCCGTTGCCACGATAGCTTCTTCCCTCGATCGCGGTTCCCACCCCAGCATTTTTCTTGCTTTCTCATTTGAGGCGTTTTTTGCTTTACCCAGTTCAGGTACAATCTGGGCAATTGATGAATCTACCAATGACATGAGCCTAACCATCCAATCCGGAACAACCCTGCTTGGTACCCGCCGTGCCTCATCCCCCATTCTTTGTTTCAGAACCTGACCAACCTCCTGCATGCTCATAAATTCACCTGTTATGGCTAAAAATCGTTCCCCTTTGGCGGCGGGATCAGTCATTGCCCTCAAGTGAAGATCAGCAACATCCCTCACATCTACAATCCCAAAAGAAAGTCGCGGATAACCGGGAACTGACCCGGCCATCAACCGTTGTACAATCTGGATTGAAGTAGAAAGATCGGGACCTAGAAGAGGTCCCAATACACCAACAGGATTAACTACAGCCAGCTCCAGTGTTCCTCCCTCTTTTTCCATGAAAGTCCATGCGGCTCTTTCTGCAATGGTTTTTGATTTAGAGTAAGCTGTAACATTACTTCCATCAGGATCGGACCAGTCCTTTTCTGTGAATGGTTTATCCGAAGGAGCATGATCATGACCATAACCAATTGCTGCAAATGAAGATGTCATTACAACACGTTTTACACCGGCATCACGGGAAGCCCTCAGCGCTCTTAAGGCTCCCTCCCGGGCGGGGATAATGAGTTCATCCTCATGTTTTGGCACTCCGGGAGGAAAAGGGGAGGCAACATGAAGTACAAAGTCACACCCCTCTACAGCTTCAGGCCATCCTGCATCCGACATCAGATCTGCAGCAACAAATGAAAGCCGGTCACCAGGCTCCGGGCCACCTCCTTTGAGTAATGCCCTTACTTCCGATTCACGGTTAAGTGAGCGGAGGGTTGTCCTGACGATATATCCAGCATCAAGAAGCTGTAAAATACAACGTGAACCGATGAATCCCGACCCTCCGGTAACAAGAACTAAACCATTTCCGCTAACTGAATTTTTTTTAGCCATTATTAAAATATATTAACGTCAGGATAACTAACATCTCAGCCGGCATCTTTGTTGAGCATCAACCTATTCAAAACCAATGTTTTTAGAAACGAATGCTGAACTTAATTGCAACCTAGCCTGGCTTTTCACAGTATCAGCATTATTGATAGTACACCAGAAGCGTACGGTTATTGTACAGGCTTCAGGAGTTACCCTGTTATATAAGATCACCGGTTTCTTCTGTGAAACCACATTTGGAACAATGTTGATTGTGTCGTTTATTACATCATTGATTAGGTTGGCATCAAGTTCTTTACCGGTAAGTGTAAACCAGATCAATACTCTTTTCTGATCGTTACTGAATGTCCAGTTGACAATGTTTTGCGACAGAATAGTACCATTAGGTATTATTACCTCTGCCCCATCAGCCGTATTAAGGGTACTGGCACGCAAACCTATCTTCTTTACTTTGCCTGCCTGTCCGCTTACCTCTATTTCGTCGCCTATCTTCAGAGATCCGTCAAAAATAAGTATTATACCAGAAACGAAGTTATTTACGACATTTTGAAGCCCCATGCCTATACCTACTCCCAATGCTCCAAGCAGGAACGTAAGTTTGTCTATTGGCAATCCCGATGCGGCAATAGCTAACATATATCCGCCAACAAGCACAAGTAAACGCGTTATAAGTAAACGTGAATGCTGCTGTTTGGAAATGGGTGTCGAATCATCAGTGTCGGTGCCCGTTTCTCCAAAAAGAAAGCTTATAAGCTGCTGCAGGATATGAGCAAACCAGATAATTACAAAAAACCATAATACGCTGATAAGTTTGAAAGAAATACTCCCAATGGTTCTTGGTTCAGTCAAAAGACTAATAACTCCATTCGTTATACTGTGATAAATATTCAGATTAGATGTTAGCATAAAGAACCACAGAGCTATTGCAATGATTGAGAGAGGCATTTTGATTTTTTCCTCTACCAATGAGCAATTGAAGGGTTTAATAAAACCTTTTTTCAACCGGCTGCTTTGAAGCTGCAATAATATGATCTCAATTATAGTTTTAATAAATATGGGCAATAAGACTGCCTGTGTAATAGCGAAGATGGCAGATATGCCAAGTATTCCCGAAAGAGAAAGCCTCCCGTAAAGATTACTGAGTATACTTAGAGCAGATAATATTATACCCGTTAGTACAGCCCTTCTTATCCATTTACTGTATTGAGTCTCTCTGCTCAGGGTTCGGTACATAATCAATGAGAACACAATTATTGATGCCTGAACAGCTATCAGAAAAAACCTCACCAGGATTGTTGGCTCAATTAGCAGGTATGCAAGCGAATTAGCTATAAATAATGCCATCAGTATCAGCCAGGTAGATTTAAAATTAACACCCTCCTTTTTTAGGAATATAACTGATGAAAAGGTGAGTAAAAAAGTATACTCAATTACAATATATGAAGTTGGCGCATATGCATCAAAAAATGGCATCAGGCATAAAAGCATTACCAGCAATGATAAAACCGGATACATTTTAAGGTACTCAAGATTTAAAAATCCCAATGGCCCTCCCGGTTCCCTTAATACTTTTAATAGCTTACGTTTAACAAACAGCCATATGAAAAGAAGAATTCCAAAAATAAGAACGAAAGTCCTTTGGCCTGAAGTCTGACTGAAATAATATCCGATTGCTTTTCGTTCGCTGCCCAACATACTTATCACCGGCTTTGAAGCATTGATGGTTAGCGATTCATTACGGTTTTTCTGCCAGAAAGGATTTACTTCCGCACTGAATAATTGATTGTCTGACTTGTCCAGCCTTACATCCATCATATTCATTACAGTAGAGAGGTTCATGCAATTGTCAGCCATTTTGACTTTCAGTAAATTCAGACTATCAATATTAGCCCTGGCAGTACTGTCTGTTCTGAGCCATTTCCTCTCGACCCTGGTCAGCTTAACTTTGTAGGTATTCCATTTGGAATTGTCAGCACATAAAATACGAAAGACTGAATCGGAAAATACAGTTTTGAGTTTCCTGTTCGCACCGTATACCCTGTTGTAGGTTTTCTCCAGCTCTGTCTGGTAACGGGTATTCTCCTTATCAAGGTTCACAGCAAAGGATTGATACAGGAATAGATTTTTAATATTAATAACAGTATTCCTTCCCCTTGAATTTTGACGAATTGCACTTATGTCAGTGGTTATGCCGTCAATTTTACGTTTCATCCGAACCACTTCAAAACCGAGCTTAACACTATCTCTTATAGAGTTAAGATTATCATTTACACGTTCAATGCTTAAAACATAATCACTCGGGTTGAGTTTTGTCGCACTCAGAATGCGGTCATTTCCCATTTGCTGACCAAGTGCTCCTGCCCCGGCTTCAATTCTCCTTCTTAAACTGTCTGAAAGAGCTGATCTGATAAATTGCAGATTATCAGGACTATATGCCTGTGCCAGAACCCAAACACCGGCTAACAACATGATACTGGTAATGATGAATCGTTTCATGGTCTAAATTTAGCACAACAAAACTATACAAGTATTAGAATTGTAGTGAAAAAATATGAAGCAATTCACCCAAAAAATAAAATGGAAATATTTACAGGTTTTTCTTATACATGATAATCGCCTTCATGATAGTTTTTCTGCAGTCCTTCGAGCTTTTTCTTCCCGTATGAAATCCGTGTAATCACGACAAACAACACCGGTACCATAAAAATCCCTATAAAGGTTGCGGCGAGCATTCCCCCAAGCACTGTGAAGCCTATAGTCTGTCGGGCTACAGCTCCTGCTCCGGATGCGAATATCAGAGGAGATATTCCGAATACAAAGGCAAGTGATGTCATCAGTATAGGCCTTAATCTTAGTTGAATTGCCTCTAGGGTTGCTTTGATCAATTCCATTCCGCTGTCAACTCGTTTTTTCGCAAATTCAACTATCAGGATTGCATTCTTTGCCGCCAGACCTATCAGGGTAATTAATCCAATCTGGGCATATACGTTATCACTTATACGGGGAACTAAAGTAAGTGTAAGGATAGCTCCGAATGCTCCTAATGGAACAGCAAGTAAGATAGAAAATGGCACCGACCAACTCTCATATAAAGCTGTCAGAAAGAGAAATACAAACAGGATTGAGATTGAAAAGATCAATACTGATTTTGAACCGGCTTCGATTTCCTCATGACTTAGCCCTGAAAACTCATAACCATAACCCGTTGGTAAAACTTCTGCTGCAGTTTCCCGAAGGGCTTCAATTGCCTGTCCGCTGCTATATCCCTTAGCTGCATCGCCATCAAATTCTGTTGCACGGTATATGTTAAAGTGCGATATAAGAGGTGAGCTCTCAATGATTTTGTAACTTACAAAAGTATTTAGCGGGATCATGTTTCCCAAATTGTTCCTGACATAATAATTGTCGATTGCAGATATCTTATTTCTATAAATGGTATCAGCCTGGGCCATGACCCTGAAATTTCGTCCGTAAAGAGTGAAATCATTGATATAAACACTTCCCATATAGGTTTGAAGCGCATTGAAGACATCAGATAATCGTACTCCGAGTTTTTTACACTTTTCCCTGTCAACCGTAATCTTATATCCTGGCGTATTGGCTGTGAAGAAAGTAAACGCACTTCCTATTTCCGGACGTTTATTTGCAGCAATCATGAAATTCCTGACCACATTCTGAAATCCCTTTATATCGTCATTGCTTTCGCGCTGTTGCAAAATAAAACTGAACCCTCCGGTGCTTCCAAGACCAGGGATGGCAGGCGGTGCAATAACGATTACCCTTGCTTCCTTAATGGCTGCAAATTTCCTGTTTAACTCTCCAATAAGCCCATCGAGCTGTTCTGCCTTTGAAGTTCTTTCGTCCCAGGGTTTTAACTGAGTGAAAATAGTACCGCTGTTTGATTTCACTGAAAAGGTAATGACATTCAATCCCGCGAGAGCTGCATAGTGATCCACTCCATGAACTTCATCGAGTGTTTTCATCATTTTATGCAAAACTTCGACGGTACGGGCAGTTGATGCAGCTTCAGGCAGTTCGAAGGTTATATATAAACGGCCATTGTCTTCAGTGGGAATAAAGCTTGTCGGCTTATTCTTAAACAGAATAACAGTACCGGCTATTACAAGAATTAATAATATAACGACAAACCTTGAATAATTTATAACTTTCCTGACACTTGAAGAGTATAAATCCAGACTCTTATCGAAAGTAGTGTTAAAAAATTTAAAAAAACTGTTAAGACCACGTTGCTTTGTTTCGGTTTTTGGAATCAGCAGAAGTGAGCTTAATGCTGGAGTAAGTGTTAGTGCCACAAAAGCTGAGAGAAGCACAGATATAGCGATTGTTACCGCAAACTGCTGATAAAGCTTGCCGACAATTCCAGGAATGAATCCAACCGGAACAAAAACAGCTGCAAGGATCAGTGCTATAGCGACAACGGGACCTGAAATATCCTGCATAGCTTTGTATGAAGCATCCATTGCTGAAAGATGCTCATGGTCTATATAATGCTGTATCGCTTCTACTACAATTATGGCATCATCCACCACAATTCCGATAGCCATTACCAGACCGAAAAGAGTCAGCGTATTTATGGTAAATCCAAGAGGCTTGAAGAACATAAATGTCCCTATGATTGATACCGGTATAGCAAGTATCGGTATGATTGTAGCTCTCCAACTTTGTAAAAAGATAAATACTACCAGAACAACAAGCAATAATGCAATTCCTAAAGTTTTTACCACCTCCTGAATTGAAACTTTGACGACTGAGACTGCCTCAAATGGGACATTATATGCCAGATCAGGGGGGAATGACTTGCTTAATCTTGCCATTTCAGAATATACCCCGCCGGCTGTCTCCATTGCATTACTGCCGGGAAGCTGGAAGACCAGGAGAAATGCTGATGGTCTGCCATCCACAAATGAACCTCCTGAATAATTGAATTTACCAAGTTCGACTTTTGCGACGTCCTTAAGATAAACAAGTGACCCGTCAGCAGTGTTTGTCTTCACGATAATTTCTCCAAATGCTTTTTCCGAAGTTAGCCTCCCTTCAACAAATGCGGTATATTCAAAAGGCTGATTCTTATCCTGTGGTGTTGAACCTACTATACCGGCTGCTACCTGAACGTTTTGTTCCTGAACTGCCTGGATTACATCTCCGGGGGTAAGGCCCAGGTGAGCCATTTTATCAGGGTTCAGCCAGATTCGCATTCCGAAATCATCTGCTCGAGAGAATACATCACCGACTCCTTTTACCCTGAGAAGCGCATCCCTTACAAAAATGTTGGTGTAGTTATCTATAAATTTGATGCCATGTGTACTGTTTGGAGAATAGATAGCAACAAGCATTAAAATACTTGGGGACCTCTTTCGGACTGTAATTCCAAGGTTCTTTACCTCTGCAGGCAGGTTAGGTTCTGCAGAATTCACCCGGTTTTCAACGTCAAGAGCGGCAATATCGATATCTGTTCCGATGTCGAAAGTGACGTTCATAGTCATATTACCGTTACTCGTGCTGTTTGACTGAAGATAAGACATGCCCGGTACCCCGTTAACCTGCGACTCAATAGGTGTTGCAACCGTCTGTTCAACAGTCTGGGCATCAGCCCCAATATAATTCGCAGAGACCTGAACAACAGGCGGTGTGATATCGGGGTATTGGCTGACAGGCAGTGTCACAATAGATATTATTCCCAGGATGATGATAATAAGAGAAATTACTATTGCAGTATTTGGCCGCTTTATAAATAGATTGGCTATCATAACATGTGAATCACTTTAATAATTATTTCCTGACACCTTCCTGTTGTGCAGTTGAGCTTCCCACCTGGACCATAGAGCCATTGTGTACTTTCTGAAGTCCATCGAGAACTATATTATCACCGGGTTTAACACCCTTCGTTACCACAATATATTCCCCCAGAATAGATCCCGGGTTTATCTTAGTCTGCTTAACTTTCATGCTGTCGATCAGGTATACAAAGTATTCTCCCATCTGCTCGATTACAGCCTTGTATGGGATAATTGTTTGTGTTCCGGAATTCCCTGCAAGTACTTTTACTTTACAATTCATCCCGGCTCTTAACCCCTTATCATGATTAGGAAATACCAACCTCACCTTTATGGTACCGGTTTGTGGATTTACGGCCCTGTCTATTACGCTCAACTGCCCACTGGACGCATACTCAGAATTATCAGGCAGGAGGATCCTGAATGTTGAATCCGCCTTGTTGCCTTCACTTTTTTTAAGGTCAATAAACGAAGTGAGCGACTTTTCATTGATAATAAAATCTACAGCCATCGGATCATCAGATGACAGAGTATTCAGGAGAGTCTGACCCTGATTAATGAATGTACCAGGCTTGACAAGTGACAGTCCGATGGTTCCGGTAAAAGGGGCTGTAATAAGTGAATAGTTATAATCTGTTTCCGCATTTATGAGTGCTGCTTTTGAAGATAGTACCTGCATTTTAGCGTTCTGCAGCAAGGTGGTAGCGTCATCAAATGTTTGCTTAGCTATGGCATTCTGCTCATTCAGTTTTGTATATCTTTCTGCATCACGCTGAGCTTTCTGCAAATTTGATTCGGCTATGTCAGCATTTGCCTTTGCCTGCTGAAATGCTGCCTGGTATTTTCTGCGGTCAATCTCATAAAGTTTTTCACCCTTAGTTACCAGTGAGCCTTCTTTAAAGAAGATACCCGTTATGAATCCACTTACCTGGCTGTGAAGCTCAACCTCATTCAGTGCTACAACCGTTCCCGGATAAGTATCATAAAAACTTACTTTCCGGGACTGGACAGTATACTCAACAACAGGCACAGACCCTGTAGCCTGATTCTGCATACTTTTCTTCTTGCATGACTGAAGCGGGCAGATAACGCAGCAAATTATCAATAGATAAGTTATTTTATTGTTAATCATAACATTAGATAGTAAAGTTAATAGTCAACAGTTATTTCACCAAGTGCATGTTTTACATCAATCTTGCTGAACATGAGCATAAAAAGTGCATTGAGATTATTTATTCGGGCCGACATCAGATCGGTTTCAGAGACAATGACTTCAAGGTAAGTCTTAATGCCCTGATTATATTGCAATTTCACAGTGTTATAAACTTCCTGTGCAATTTCAACATTCTGCAGAGACATCTTGTATGAAGCCAGATCGCTCTTATACGAAGCCATTGAGCTTGTATATTCGGTATTCATTTCATTTTTTGTATTCAGAGTATCGAGTGCCATTCTTTCATACTGGAAATTTGATTTTTTAATATTTTGAAGCCGTTTTGTCCCCTGCAGTATCGGAAATGAGAGAGAAAGTCCGATTGTCGAGTTTGGATACGAATTTTTAAATAGTTGATTAGAAACATCATTCTGAAAAACGATATTATAATTAGCAAACGCAGAAAGTGAGGGAAGAAAACTCATTTTATAATATTCTATCCTGGCCTTCTGCAACTTAAGTGTTGTCTGAAGCAGCTGATATTCGATCCGCTTATTAATATTAAGATTCTGAAGGGTATCAATGAAAACATCCTTCTCCAGTGATTGAATGTGTGAATCCAGTGTAAGAGGCTTCTCATCCGGATATCCCATGAGCTGCTTCAGGTAACTGATCTTTGCTTTGATAGATTCCTCGGCGCCTTTTTTCTGCGACAGAGCATTATTAAGAGCAATAGTTGCCCTTTTGTAGTCAATCATATCACTTGTCCCGTTCTGATAAAGGGCATAAGCATCCTTAAGGCTTTTTGATAATCTCCCGATTTCCTCTTTGATTATATTTAGCTGCTCCTCCGATAATAGTGCGCTATAGAAAGCTTTATTTATACCTACAACAAGTTCCGTAAGGGCCGCATGAGTGGTCTGTGTGGCCTGAAGCCGGTAGTTTCCGGATGTTCTTCCCGCAATGTATACATCGCTGTTAAAAATGTTCTGCGTTGCAGTAAACAAAACATTGGAATTATACAAAACCCCATTTGGTATAAGAATTTTGGGGCCTGTGGGGTTAGAAATATCAGGAAACAGAAATACCGGCTGTTTCAGGTAATGCTGCAATCCTGCAGTGGCATTAATCTGAGGCAACCAGTCCGAAAGTGCAATCCGGATATTTTGTGTTGAAATTCTTTCATCAAGCTTCAGCTGGCGTACCAATGGCTGATTTGCCATGGCAAATTTAATGCAATCATCAATTGAGGCACTGTCGGCTATGATGCTTTCCGGTTTCTGGGCATATACTCCAGAATAAAAACACAGCAAAGCAACAAACATTATCTTTACGCCATATTTCGGTACAGGCAATCCAGTTGTAATTATCTTTTTAAAATGCATATCAGACTTCCTTCAAAAAAAATAACCGGGAAAATTATTTTCCCGGCTCTTTCACTTTATTAACAAATAAAACAATTCGTTTAAAAGAGCTTCAGAAAGTCATAACAAAGGTGCTGGAATATTGTTCGTCAGAATGAGAAAACAAAGCGAAAACTTAATCTATCAACTAGCTGAGTTCAGTAGGGTCATTTATCTGTGTTTTGAATCTCCTTTAAAATCTGGAGTATCATCTCATTCTGGTTTTCAAGGTGTAACAGTATAGTCTCAATTTCAACCTCAGCCTTTTTATTTATTGCAAAGTCCTGTTCAGCAAGTAATTCGGAATGTCGGGATTGGATATTTTGTCCGATCATTATTAACGGCATAAGGAAAATCTGAATCATATTTGAGAGAAACAGCCAGAGGACAAATGCCGGAAACGGATCAAACCGCAGATTAACCGGAGCCAGAGTGTTCCAGGTAAGCCAGATGAAGGTCCATGCAAAAATTATAAGAAAGAAACCCATGCTGCCCACATGCTGGGTAATCCAGATTGCAATCTTATCAATTTTAGATAGTTTAGCTTTATGCTGAACGTTTACATTCCTGAAGGGCTTGAAGTTTTTTCTGATTTCTTCAAGTGAAGGGGTCTTTTGTACTTTACTGGCCATAATCTGCTTAATTTTTAACCTGGTACAAAAATACTTCCAAATATCAGGATATAATCGTGATTTCGGGCTGAATTATCTTTTTTAATGTTCTGAGGGTATTCACAACTGAAATATTGTACTTTTCTTCGATAGATTTGTTTGAAACAACAAGCTGTTCGGTATGAGAATTTCTAAACAGGATTTTAATAATATAGGAGAAGTATTCACCACTATAACCAGTTATGGTTACTGATGGTAAATGTCTTTGAAGTTCTATTTTATCGATTGATTCATAGTCGTATTCCGTAACAGAATCCGCAATTTTTTTCCTGATAAATGTCCTGGTAAATTCCAGTTCTCCGATGACTTTAATTTTATCTTGCGCTGATTTTAATATAGAAAATAGATAAACCGTTATACCCGTTATAACAGGGAAAGTAATCAAAAATGACAGGAGTATGTTTATCTTCAATAGATGTATTAATACCTGGAATACTAATAAAAAGAGAGAGAACATAGAAAAATAGAGTGCCGCTAATCGTCTCCTTTTCCTTCCTGCTATTTGTGGATCAAAATGATCGATCTGATAAATACTGAACCTTGACATAAACTGAATATTCGATTAATTCTGATGCAGAGAACAAACATGCAAAAGATATAAAAGGCCTTATATTAATACTTAAATTGCGAGAAACTTCTGAATTTGAATCTAATTTACGAAATAAAACCGATATAAAGGAGCTTCATCGGGAACTAAGTAAGAAGACCGGAATCATATTGAGGTCTTACAGGTATAAATGATTTTTTGATTTGTCACTTCGCTGGAAAATGTCTGATCTAAAGACTGGTAATTTTTTACAAATTCACCTTTGCAGTCAAGAAGATTTAGATTGATAACACCATCACATACAGGATCATTCATGATTACATAGAAGACTGTTTGCTTATTATAATTTGCCTGTACAATTGACATCCGGCATGTGCAGTTTGTTATTGAGCTTTTCAAATTTTTCAGCCAGGCAAGGTCGGTGAGTGGGTCGTCACAATTGCAGATCTTTTCATTTTTTTCACAACTGAAGATCATAAAAACTATCGCAATAATCATCATGTGCTTTTTCATAAGTTCAGGTGTAGGTAAATAATTGTTACACAAAAATCATACCGTAATGAAGAATCTGCCTTATTAAATGCATTGTCTCATTGTGCTTTATGCTTACTTTTTTTCTCCATAACAGCCAAAATCAATAATAGCTCCGCCGCCATCCTGAACGGGATCAGTCAGCCACTGGAAAAATCTGGGGGGTACGCAAATCTTTTTAGGTTCGCGATAACCATTACGAAAAATAACTTTCCTGAGAATCCCTACTGTATCCTTATTTAAAAACTCAAAAACCTTCATTTTATTCAGATACCATGAGGTTTCGTAATTTGTAAGCAGCTTAATATGATATTTATTAGCCAGGATTCCCATTTTTTTTGCATGCTCCGGATTAACTGCCATTGGCTCGGCAATTCCTACTATTTTAACATCTCCTTTCTCTCCGCGGCACAATAATCCAGGCACATGAAACTGTGTGAATCCTGCAATTCCGATGTTAAGGGGTTTTTTCTGAACAAACGAATTAAGCAATATCAGAATCATTAAGAAAAGGCGACTGTAAATTTTTGTATTATGGTTATATAATATTTAAAATAGTTTTTAATTGTTTAATATGTAAATACACTGGTATGACTAAAGAAATTCTCTCTTTGTTATATGCTTCAACACTATATTAAAAAGTGACGCTGAAATGTGAGAATAATCCCGGAACAATTCCAGGATTCCGGTTTTGATAAATGACAGGGAAATCTATGTTATCAAATCAAAGGAATAATTCATTTATATGTGATTTTTCAGGAAGAAGTGTCCGCAAGATTATTTTTTACTTTTAACACATCATCCCTCAGTATCTGCTGCATTTTTTGTGGTTCCTCAAAAATGGGACTATGAGCAGAATGCTCAAATGTGTAGAATCCTTTGAGAGGAGCCTCGAGAATTTCAAAGTATTTCTTTGCCAGATCGAATGAGCAGGTATAATCATATCTGCCTTGAAAGAAATAAACCGGAATGTCAAGCTTTGGCACTTTTTTGGACAGATCTGTTATAAGCATACTGTTCCACAGCATGCTTACCCCCGATCGTGATTTTCCACGCCACATGTTTATCTTTTCAATAAATGTGTACTCCCGAAAGGTCAACGAGGGAATAAAGATGCCTGTTATCACAGATTTCATGCTGTGTGTAGTTCCAACACCCAGTTCATGCATTGCTTTATCACGCAATCTGAGATATGTATCAGGCGTACCATCTGTGACGGGTGCATTCTCAAGTCGCCTTACCATCTTTCTGTCACCCCTTTCTTTGTAGCTCTGAATCATGTAATCATGTGCCAGTTTTTCAGACCTGAGCTGATCAGACATCTGTGCCATTCCAATATAGGCATAGTACAATTCAGGATATTGTTCAGCTGCCTGAATGCCAATAAATGTGCCTCCGGAATGACCCATAAGGTATATTTTTTCTTTGCCGAAACGACTACGCAGATAATTGGTTACTCCCAGAACATCTGAGATCATCTGTTCCTCTGTCATAGATTCCGGAGGAATTTTATCGCTGTATGAGATACCTGATCCCCGCTGCTCCCACCAGACAATTGTAAATATTTCTTCAAGGCCTGTAGGATACTTCTTCGTCAGGAAGTAATCTGGCATACCTCCGTGAAGGTAGAGGAGCACAGGATTTGTTGAGTCTTTGCTTTTAATGAACATTCCCTGTTCAATACCATTAATTCTGACATGAATTTTTTCAGAGATACTACCCGACAGAGGCTTCCCGCTCTGACTGAGGAATGGTTCCGGTTTTCCTGGACTTAACATAGCTATAATTCCGGCAGAGAGAAGGATCCCAGACAGCAAGATTGAAAATATTACCAGCATAATCCGTATACCTTTACTCATAAATGATTTAACAGAAATATAATTCAAAGCAAAATTTGCCATTATTGCTAATCTTTCCGGGCTCTTTTTTTTGATGATTTTGCTTTATGGTTAAAATCCAAAGCCAGTTCAATCCAATAATCAAAGTCTTTCTTTGATTTCATTCCGAATTCGTCAATCAGAATATAACCTTTCATCGGGCGATGGGTAAAGTCCATTGTCCGGCAGCCCGGTTTTTCAACTAAGGTTTCATGTAGCTCAGGATCAATCCGGCACATCAATTCATCCTTTATTACCCCGACACACATCTTCTCATTATACATAAAGACCAGTCCTCCCATCATTTCTTTTTCTTCAATATTGTTAATTGTAACCAGTCGTTCCCGGATTCTGTCAGCTAATATTTGATCGTACGCCATTGTAAGGATGTTTATCACTTAATTAAGGTCTTCTAAACAAGAATATTGATAGAGTAAAGATCAACAAAAATTAAATTATGATCCCGGAAATATCATTTAAAAATTGAAATGAGCCGGTTTATTGAAGATCATGCTCAGGATTAAAATCTGTATCCTATCCTAAGGCCCATAGACGCTCCCGGGGTGCTGCTCACGCCCGAGTTTACATCGATATCATTCCTGTATCCCTGAACAGTAAGTCCAGCTGGTTTGATCAATATATCTTTTGCGGGATCATATTCAAGGTGTGAATCATGTACTATTCTGAATCTGTAGCCAATACCGGCATAGAAATCGATCAAAAAATGGCGCGATAATTTCTTTTGAAGTCCGGCAATCAGATTTAACCCGATTACACTTTTATTTACGACGAATCCATCACTCCGAATTATTGAGGTATCCCCGCCTGGATGAAAAGTAATCTGAGAATTTCGGGATTCCATAGTATAAAAAATGTTGGCGCCCACATATAAACCGTTAAGAATAGTCCTTATCTCCTCCACACCATATGATTTTGGGAAATAATACCTGATCTCGGTTTTCGCTTTAAAACCATATGGATTAATAAATGATGTATCAGCTTTTTCAAAATATCCCTTTCGGTATTTTATTCCGATCTCGCTGTACCATGATAATCTCTGTGAAAGCCTGGTTTCGAAACCTCCCATAATAGTCGGAAATGAAAAATCATCTGCAGCCGAAAACGGGCTGATCTTAATGCAATGTTTTTCATCCTGTGAATAAACTGCCACTGAGATCAAAATCAGAAAAACTGACAGGTAGATTTTCATTTCAAATATTATACTAATAAATAATCTGCGAAATCTGTCTTATAATCATGTTATAACGCAAAACATTAGCCGGTTGATATATCCACTGAAAAATCATTTAATGATCTAAACATTTAAATTCAATTTGCCTGTTTCTCTTCTCAGATAATCGTCAAATGATAATACATCAATTTTACCCTTTGTCGGGGTCATCTCGCTCCAGATCCAATTATAATGGTCTATGACCTGCTTGGCCTTCAAAGTTGGTCTATCTGCTGTTGTGTGCGCATCTTTAATTACAGTTATATTAAAATCATTTATCAATGCTGACTTAATAGTCGAATCCACACAAAAATCAGTTGCACAACCGGTAACTACAAGTTCCGAGACTCCCATCTTTAACAGGTCATCTCTCAGGGAGGTCCTGTAAAATGAATCATTTGCAGTTTTTGAAATATAAAGATCTTCCGGTTTTTTATCCACTGATGCCAGGATCTCCCACTCCTCTGTAAGCGGGACACAGAATCCTTCCTTAGTGCCATCATGCTGGATAAAAAAGACCCTGTCTTTGTTAAGTCTGAACATTTGAGATAGTGAGTTAATCCTCTTAACTACACCCTCTGAATCAAATCTTGGGGTTGCAGGAGTAAAAGATGTTTTCTGCATATCTATAATTAGTAATGCCCGCATAATTTATTCAATTTTGTTGTAAGTGTTCACAACCTGAAGTAAGCACAATTTTTCCTGAATCCGGAGTTGAGGAGTAAATAAGTGTTATGGGTTAGTTTTTGGGGTTGATTATAACCGGAAATGAGCAAATATCTGAATCAAATGATTGGATCCTGACAAAAGTCTTTTCGCTTACAAGCTTTACAGTATTTGCCTAACCAGACTTCATCAAACTGGGTCATAATCGGCTCAATTATTTTCGGATCAGTTGTAACAAACCCCGATTCAAAATTACGAGTATTGTTACTCTTAATGCCTAAGCCTGCACCGGTAAGATTTGCCGAACCTGAATAGGCAAATTTACCGTCAATAATGATATGCTTAAAATGAACCCTCGGACAGAGTTGTCTTTCCATATTATCCCATAATAATGGATACTTATCAAAGCTTTTTCTAAAGTTTGGACCTGGTTCCTTTGCATGTAAAAGACGAATGGATATCTTCCTTTTTAATAAACTATCGAGTACAGCTAAAAATGACTGAACGGTTCCTTTGTGGTGCACATGCAGATCTTTAATGTCTGCGGTGCCTATCCAAACAAAGGATGTTGCGTTTGCAACTGGCTCAATAACCTGTTTATACAATTGTTCGTTTGTAATAAAATTCAGGCTCATGGAATCACATGAAATGATATATGAAAACTATTGTCCCGTCCAATGCGGTTTTCTTGTTATCCAGAATTTCTAATGAAACATTGATTTTTGCTTTGGTGATTCCTCTGAGGTCAATCAGTGAATTCAGGCTTGCTCTGAGTCTCACATTGCTGTTGACTAAAACAGGTTGATTAAACCGCAGATTCTCAATACCGTAATTTACTGTCATTTTTACATTATTCACCTCAACGATCTGACCCCATAGATATGGCAAAACAGATAAATTTAAGTATCCATGAGCTATTGTAGTTTTATAAGGGCTTTCTACTTTAGCTCTTTCCACGTCCAGATGGATCCATTGATAATCCAAAGTAGCTTCTGCAAATTTGTTTATGTGTTCCTGTGTAATAGTCAGATAATCGGATACACCTAATTCCTTACCAATACATTGCTCAAATTCCTTAAAGCTATTTATGATTAATCTGCTCATCATTATTATTAATTGGTTAATAGTAATTGCCGGTAAAGGTAATCGTGTTTTGTCAATTTGTTTTTCAGCATTGGGGAATAAGTCAATTTTAACCACACATTATTTTGATTTCTGTACCAGCTCCCTTAGCTCCTTAAAGGTCGAAAAAGGCACATTTTTAATAAAGGGGTTTGCCAGCCATGCCGGGATTAACCCTCCGGGTTCTACATGCATCTGATAAGTTACAGCGGTTTTATTAGTATCAATTGCGGTTAAAAGCCAATAACCATTCGCTTTTGCCATTCTGACGATTCCTTGTTTTGGCTGAATATAATCAGGGATTCCTGTTACAAGGACTTTAACCTGCCCGCTGTCACTGTCTGTATATTGAAAATGGTACACCATATCCCGGTTTTGAAAGGGTAAGGGTAAAGAGGTTTCGATATAATAGAACTGGTCATTTCCCATCGTTTCGAGTAATTTTACACCCTTGCAGTTAACAACCCAGGAGTTAATGGTATTGGTGTTTTTTAAAACATATAGAATATTCTCAACTTTGCAATCAACCTGCATTTCAGCTTTAAATGCCTTATATCTGGAAGCTGATTCTGTTTTTGTATATACTTTGATACCGGCATCCTCTTTCACAAGATTCCAGTTTTCCTGGCCGGACATGCTGATTTTTAAAAAGAATAAGAGCAGTATGATCCATAATAATCTATGAAACGCGGTTTTCCAGTCTGTCATTTAAATAACTCATTAATTGAATTATACAATAATTTTGAAATAATGTTTGAAATCAGAGCGTTATATGAGTTGTCGAGTGCGGCCCTGATCATATACTTAGGAAGTGGCCTTTATTGTCTTACGTTTTTTTTACTTTAATTACAATCGTTTCTGCGATCCTGTCATGAACAGTCCGCCTGTTAAAATCAATGAAATATTGCAAAAATCCAAAACCAAATTCCAATGATGAAGCATAATATCCTAAAGCTCTTTCTATTGAATGCCAGAGAGTCAGATGCTTATGATTAGTGGAAACAATTCTGGTCCGGAGAATACGTTTACCAAAAGTGTAACCATTTGTAAGACAGGTGATCAATCCAAAATACAAAACAGGAATCAGTAATTTAAATATAATTCTCAGATACTCAGGCACATCTATATGAGTATTGTTATTTACCAGTGGCAGACCCTCAATCGCTTTGTCAGAACTGACCTGAATGCTGAAACCGAAATTGATTAATCCAAAATAGTCAAGTATTATTCCAATGACATATAAGATTACAATAAGCAAAACCAAATCAATTAATAAGGCAAAAAACCGACGGGTAAAACCTGCAAGTTCCGACCTTCCAGTTTATTGGAATGCATTAATTTTGAACTGTTATAAAAATGTGCTACAAAGATATTTTTCATAATTATTCTGTTTTATAAGTATAAGGCAGCATGTCTCCGACACGTCTGTTCATCATATCTCCTTCCCAGCTGATGCCCTGTCCAGTCTGATCGAAATAGCCATCCCTGGCAAAGTAAATTTTCTCTTTAAGAAATGACATTGTAGTTAATCTTGTATCATAATATATCTGCAGTGTTTTAGAATATTTCAGGAATTTTGTGGGATTGTTAAGAGAATCAGTCAAACTATCTTCTACAATATCTTTATATTTGAGATCTTCATTATTCGAATTTTTGAGCAAAAATCCGGATGATTCCAGATCATTCTCCCATAATGCCCTTAGAAAATGCATTCTGGATCCAAAATAAGTTTCTTTTCTTCTCTGTTCGTATATTTTTTTGCGCGATTTATCAATTGCTAAATCTTTATTGAAGATCAGGCTTCCTGCAAAAAACACAGACCCGTCTTTTTTACAATACGCAAACCGATCGAGATAATAAGTCATATTGTATCCTAATGATTGGTTATTAATAAGTATTGGCTTAAAAGCAAATGCCTTCAGGGTATCGCGGTCATTTTCATAGTTGAAGGTTATGTCGTTTTCGTTGAGTATTATACAGTTCCGTGCATTTTTTGTTGATCCCAGAAATACTTTTTTAAATAAATTCAGATTAGCTATTCTTCTTTTGGCAAGTGATTTAGAAGAAATCACTACCTCCTTCACTTCATATACCTTTGTGGTCATATAAATAATCAAAGGTTTTTCTGTCAGAAAATCATTCAGAGTAACTGAATTATATCCTACAGAGCTTATTGTTAGCGGCATTAAAGCATTTTTTGAGATGTCAAGCTCAAAATTTCCATTTGAATCTGACAGAGTACCGACGAATGTTCCGTTAAAATAGATAGTTGCAATAATCGGAATATTAGTTCCATCTTCTAAAACGCTTCCTTTAACAACCTGATTATAAGCAACTATACAGAGATTGGCAAGTAGAAGGATCAGAATGATTTTTTTCATATAAGGCTTGTATAAATCTTATCCAGAGTCGAAACGGTTCAAGCATTGGGCGAACTCATCGATTAACAAGATCGTGCGAAGATAAAATTAATAAAATAGACGGAATAAACGGAGCCTCTTTGCCCGGTTATTGAATGACCTGCATGGTAAGTGCCGGTTTTTTTGGTATAATATTAAGAATATAGAAGCTGTAAAAATTTCAGACCCTTAGCGAGCCACGGAAGCCTCTTGCAGCATAGTAAGAATCTGCACCGTTGTGATACACAAAGACAGTGTCATAACGACGATCACAAAAGAGAGCGCCTCCAAGTCTCCTGACATTGGGAGGTGTTATTATCCAGCTTGATGTTTTCATATCGAATTTCCCAAGATTCTGCAGCTCTCTATATTGTTCTTCCTCCAAAAGTTCAATGCCCATGGAAGCTGCCAGATCCACAGCGCTATTTTTTGGTTTATTTTCTTTCCTTGCTTCGAGTGCCTCATTATCGTAGCAAAGACTTCTGCGCCTTTTTGGACTTTCTTCCGAGCAATCGAAAAAAATGTATTCACCTGTTATGTTATCATGACCAACTACATCAGGTTCTCCGCCGCTCTTTTCCATTTCATTGAGTGACCATAGTTTATTACTGTTTGCTTCAATCCTTGACTGTACTTTAGGCCATTCGAGATCTTTATGACGGTTAATGTTTTGCTCAAATCGCATTTTTAATACTCTGAGTAATTCCTGATGTTGTTATGGTGATAATTTCATTTTCGCTCCTTTTGACATTATTTAAGGGTTAATAATTATTCAATTTAACAATGAAGCAGGTGCTGTGTTCAATTAATTATATTATCTTAACGTGTAGGAATGGCTGATTCAAAAGCATGGTTGTTCACAGATTAAAACCATATATTAAATAACAAGTGGTCATTTAAATTATCAATTTTTGCCAGATCCAGCATTTCCAGGTCATGCTTATTCTGTTTTCGGTAGATCCGTGCTCTGAATTGATATAATTCAATATCCAAAGGATTGATTTTTAATGCCTGATTGATAATGCCTAATGCTTTCTCTGTCCTACCTCTCCTTAAATACTTAAGGCTCTTATCCTTCTTATAAAAGAATGAGGCTGTTTTTGTAAAGTTGAAGCCACAGATATACTTTTTATCAAACCGTATACCATCAAAGTTGCATGGATTCCATTCGCCAGAACTTTTATACAGGGCATCAAGTGCAGTGCTTTTATAAAGTTCGCCCGGGTTATTTAAAATTTGAATGCTATCTATTTTGCCATCTTTCCTGACTATGAAACTCAAAAAAACGTTGCCATCTCTACCATCTACATTTGAACTATACGGAAAGTGCATGAAGAATATCCAGGCGTCCTGGTTATTAATTTTAGCTTCTTCGAAAACCGCTTCACTGAAAAGGGAATCATTTTCAGGTTTATTTTGACAATATCCAATATGAAATGAATTAATTAGGATTAATGCCATTAAATACTGTTTCATCCTAATGTGCTTAATGGTTCAAAAATTTATTTTGAAGTTTCTTTCCTGAAAACAGAAAGAAAAAACATAGGTTTACCGTTAGTCCCGAATGATTCGGGATAGCCATCACCCTGTAAATTATAGCAAATGGTTAGCTGGTCGTTTTCGTATTTATAAATTGCGGTAAAATGCTTTCCTGCATTCACTCCTTCTTTTCCAAAAATGTCCATTTTATCACCATCATACTTTACAGTTCCTTTGTCAATACTCTCCGCTTCAACCGTATAAGTACTGTCTGTTAAAATAAGTCTCTGGTTAGAAAAGGCTGTATTTGGCAGAATTGTACCCCCTATTTCCTGTTTTATTGGTGTCCAGGTACCATTGAATTTACCTGTTTGCAATATATTGAGTAATACGAGAGCAAGAATTGAAATTAATCGCATATGTATTTATTTTTAAACACTTTAACAAAGAGCTCTGTGAAATTGTTCAAAATATCGCGTATCAAATATCCTGAAATTAAAGCTCAATTGCCTGTATATTATGAAGCTAACATTTAATGTACACATTCCAGGAAGAGCCTTTGCAGGATGTTTAGGGGGCAGAAATTAAAAAGAGTTGTCTCCTGATGGAACAACTCTTTTATAAAAGGTTGAGTGATCTGGCTATTGACAGAATATCACATCTTCCCTTTATGCATCTTGTCGATCTGATCGCTGGTGAATTTGTCGACTTTCTGGATCTTGGCACCTGCCTGTAAATCTTTCGGTAACAAGGCTCTTACATCTGCTTCCGATTTTCCTTCAAGAAAAGCATATGCAGTGTGATCACCTGACATGCATCCGAATTCAAATTTCGAGAGGAACGGGTCTCCTTTGCTTTTCAAATCAGCCAAAGTGGCCATACACTGTTCGGGAGTGTGAGGTGCCTGAACAAAATAAACGCTTGTTTTAGCAGCAGCAGCCGGGGCACTCTGTCCAAATGATACTATACAAAGTGATAACAAAAAGAGCGATGAAATAACTTTTAACGTTTTCATAATTACTGGTTTTAGTTAGACATTGATTAAAAACTAACAGCATTAGGAAATCGTAAACAGTAAAATCAGGCTGATTGTTCAATCATCCGGTAAAATTGATGAATAAACAGATAAATATCAGGTTTATGTGCACTGACGTTCAACAAGAACCAGGGTCAATAAGAAGAGTAAAAGTGAGTGATACATTCTACACAGATTGCCTTCCCGACCTTTGCACATTTTTTCCGTGCTGAATCTTCTTCTTCGCAGGAAAATTCATTTCCTGAACTATCGGACTTCACCATTTTCCCACAAATTGACAACTCTTTTGAAGTGCAGCCTTCTGCTGTCATTCTGCCCTCGAATAAATGATATTCCTGAGAGCCCTTTTTCTTTTTTAGTGTATATGCAATCATAATATAAGCCATTGTAAAAATAATGAATTAACCGCAAATCCTGATAAATTTCCTTACACTAATGTCAAGCAAAGAACAAAAACCGGAGGATGTAAAATAATTTAAATGATTGTTTTATTTAATAGTATACGATTGTTTATATTTTATATTATATTTGTATACTTATTTCATATTCGTAATGTTATGGAGAAAAGATCAGAAAAACGGGAAGCCATAGTAACAGCTGCAAAAACTCTATTCTGGAAACATGGCATAAGAAGAGTTACAATTGAAGAAATATGTGAGACTGCAGGTGTAAGTAAAATGACCTGTTATAAATATTTCGAAAATAAGACAGCGATTGCCAGGTATCTTTTAGAAGACATGTTCGAATCAGGAACTAAAGCTTATAAAGAAATTTACAAAAGTGATTGCTCTTATGAAGAGAAAGTAAAGAAATTACTTGATCTGAAAATAAGCAACACTCATGAAATGAGCCAGGAATTACTGGACGATATTTATAAAAATCAGGATGAAGAATTATTTGAAACAATTGAAACCATCAAAAAGAAAATGATAGGAATTTATCTTGATGATCTACGTATATCTCAGAAAAATGGTGAAATCCGGGACGATATAAAACCAGAGTTTCTGCTGTATTTCCTGACTAATTTAACAAAAATGCTTATCGATCCACAACTTGTCTCTATTTATCCCAATCCGGAACAAATGATAGTTGAGGTTTTAAGCTTCTTCTTTTATGGAATAATGCCACGAAAGATCAAAAAGATTTGATGGGAAATGGCAACTATTAAATATAATATAATTGGGTATTTGTTTCTCCTGCAAGTATCTTTGAATGGTCAGGGCAGTCTCTTTCAATTCAAGGGCCAGGCTGATACTTATGGCGGTTTAAATTTCTCTTCTCCGGTGCAGGTTCAAACAGGAGCAAGATTCCTGCCTGTTTTATCCATCGGTAAGACCTTTGAAAATAAACTTAAATTCGACTCTGAAATCTCATTTGACAGCTATTTAAATTATCACTTCACCGATTGGAGAAATGACCAGTCTGATGCCAGAATCAAGGCATACAGGTTATGGGTAAGATTAAGCAGCAACCGGTTTGAGCTCAGAGCCGGATTGCAGAAAATCAACTTTGGGTCAGCAAGCATGCTTCGTCCGTTAATGTGGTTCGATCATCTCGATCCCCGTGATCCTCTTCAGCTCACAGACGGAGTATATGGGTTTTTGGGAAGGTATTATTTTCAGAATAATGCAAACGCCTGGCTCTGGGTCCTGTGGGGAAATGATAAAACCAGGGGCTGGGAAATAGTTCCCACGGATCGAAAAATACCTGAATTCGGGGGGAGAATGCAATTTCCTGTCCCAAAAGGTGAGGTGGCTGTTACTTACCATCATCGGACAGCAGATCTGAGTGCGTTATTAAGTCCTGTCCTGTTACCTGGTTCCCTGACCTACCCAGAAGATAAAATCGGGCTCGACGGGAAATGGGATATTGGTCCGGGAATCTGGGTCGAGTATTCACTCACACACAGCAGGCTGGATACTGCATTCCTTAAACCCTGGACAAAGTTGTTCACAGTAGGATTGGATTATACATTCGGTCTTGGTAACGGATTGTATGTCGCGTCTGAGTTCTTCAGGTACAGTATGTCGGGAGAAATTTTCAATTCAGGTACTGATGTGACATTCTCCACCATCACTGCAAATTATCCAGTTGGTATTAACAAGCTAGGGACAATAATTTACTACAACTGGAGCGATAAAACCTGGTACCGTTTTATCAATGTGCAAAGGCAGAGTGACAACTGGACTTACTATTTGTTTCTCTACTGGAATCCGGCAAAATTTGCGATCTATAATAACATATCCGGTAATAGCATGTTCTCAGGGAAAGGTGCACAGCTGATGGTAGTTTTTAATTTTTAAGATGAAAATTACATTTCTGAAATCCTCGAAACGGGAACTTGAAAATCAATTTTTATTAATAATGTAATTGGTAACAAATACAAAACATTTTTAACAATACAGATCAATGGAAAATTCAAAAATCATTTCAATTGAAGGCCTTAAAAAGCATTTCAATATGTCAGGAGGTAAGTTCACAGCGCTGAATAGTATTGATCTTCAGATAACCAAAGGAGAGTTTACAGGCGTCGTCGGACCAAGCGGGAGCGGGAAAACCACGCTTCTGAATATTATTGGCTCACTCGATTCTCCTTCGGAGGGGAAAGCAATTGTGCTGGGCCAGTCAATAGGCGAGCTTAATGTGAAGCAGGCAGCAATGTTGAGACGATCGAAGCTTGGCTTTATCTTTCAGAGCTATAATCTTCTCCCTGTGTATACAGTTTTTGAAAATGTTGAGTTTCCGCTTCTCCTGCTTAAGCTTGATGACGGTGAGCGCAAAAAAATGGTATTGGAATCGCTTGAATGGCTGGGGCTCTCGGATAAGATAAAATCAAAACCTTCACAGCTTTCAGGGGGTGAATGCCAGAGAGTCGCCATCGCAAGGGCAATGGTAAAGAGACCTGAAATTGTTCTGGCTGATGAACCAACAGCAAACCTTGATGCTGCCAATTCGCATCACATACTAAAAACGATGCTTCAGCTGAATAATGAATTTCATACTACTTTCATTTTCGCCACACACGATGATAAAGTAATCGGATATCTCAGAAGAAAAATTTCCCTGGTCGACGGGAAAGTTGCAAAGGATGAAATCTCTAACAATTAATTCGTTGAAGTATGAATCTGCTAATTAAACTTGCAGCAAGAAATCTCATAGGGACAGGAAGGAGAACCTGGCTCAATGTGATTGTGCTATCCTTTTCATTCCTGATTATTATATGGCATAAGGGGTTACTTGACGGATGGGACAGACAGGCAAAAAACGAAACAATCAACTGGGAAACAGGCGGTGGTCAGTACTGGCAGGCCAATTATGACCCTTATGATCCCTTTTCATTAACTGAGGCTCACGCTAAAATTCCTTCTGAGTTTGATGCCCCTCTCTCAAAAGGAGATGTCACCTCCATACTTATCACCCAGGGTACAATTTATCCGCGGGGCCGTATCCAAAGTGTACTGATAAAGGGTATTAATTCCAATCAGACACTGCTTAAAATCCCAAGTTCATTATTTCTTAAAAGTAATGATGAACTACCGGTATTAATTGGCAGAAATACCGCAAATGACAATGGGTTAAAGGAAGGAGATTTAATCACGATCCGATGGCGTGATGTACATGGAACATTTGATGCCACGAACATGAAAGTAACTGGAATTTTCGATACTGATGTGCCTTCCGTGGATATGGGCCAGGTATGGGTCCCGCTTGATCATTTGCAAAAAATGATGGGAATGCCAGATGAGGCAACAATCATTGTCAGAAATAAATCGAAGGAAGCAAATATTAATATTGACGGATGGAAATTTAACAGTAGTGAAGCACTTCTGAAACCGATAACAGATATGATTAAGATGAAATCAGTAAGTGGTATGGTACTGTATATCATCCTATTAAGCCTGGCAATGCTTGCAATATTTGACACCCAGATATTATCCATCTTCAGAAGACAAAGAGAAATAGGAACCTACATTGCACTAGGAATGACTAAATCCCAGGTTGTAGTTTTGTTTACTATTGAGGGAGCCCTTATTTCAGTACTGGCTGGACTTCTTGCTGCTCTCTATGGAATCCCGTTGCTGGCAATGCAGGCCAGGAATGGCATGTCTATACCTGGCGGCAGTAAAGGCTTTGGATTAGCTGTTGCAGATAAAATTTATCCGTTTTACAGCCTTGAACTTGTGGTCATGACTATTATTGTAATAATGATTACCACTACAATCGTAAGCTATTTGCCTTCAAGAAAGATTGCAAAAATGAAACCAACAGAAGCATTAAGGGGGAAATTACAATGATAAGATTTCTATTGAAAGGTATTCTCCGGGATAAGCAAAGAAGCCTCCTGCCGGTTGTGATTGTCATAATTGGGGTAATGCTTACTGTTTTTATGTATTGCTGGCTCAGCGGTATCCTGAATGACAGCATAGAGCTTAATGCACGTTTTAATGCAGGTCATGTTAAAATAATGACCGCATCATACGCAAAAAACATTGACCAGACGCCTAATGATCTCGCACTGATTGGTGTTGATACAATGATGACCAGGCTTAGGAAAGACTTTCCTGAAATGAACTGGGCACAAAGAATCCATTTCGGCGGATTGATAGATGCTCCGGATTCCAAAGGTGAGACCCGTACCCAGGGACCAGCCGTTGGCTTTGGAATCGATCTGCTCTCAGGTGACCGCTCTGAAATTGAAAGATTCAATCTCGAAAAATCAATACGCAGAGGTAAACTTCCTGCTCATTCACGAGAAATTCTGATGAGTGAAGAATTCTCTCAGAAGCTTAAGGTTAATCCCGGTGATACAATAACTCTAATCGGGTCAACGATGAATGGAAGTATGGCAATGTATAATTACACGGTAAGCGGGACTATCGTGTTTGGAACTGGCCCTATGGATCACGGGTCTGTTATTGTTGACATTGAAGACATACGTAATGCTTTGGATATGAACAATGCAGCAGGAGAAATACTTGGATATCTTAAGGATAATTATTACAATGAAAAAAGGATAAATAATATGGTTACCCGGTTCAATACCCTGTACCCTCATTCTGATGATGAATACGCACCGGTCATTGTAACTCTGCGGGAACAAAACAGTCTTGGAAAAATGATGGACCAGATAAAAGGGCTCGGAGCTTTCGCAGTCTTTATTTTTGTTTTGTCTATGTCTCTGGTCCTCTGGAATGCAGGGCTGCTGGGCGGATTAAGAAGATACAATGAATTCGGGATACGGCTCGCCATTGGTGAGGATTATTCTCACATATATACATCCATGATTTATGAATCAGTTTTGATTGGCATCATAGGTTCAGTAATAGGTAGTTCCATTGGCCTGCTGGGATCTCTCTATCTTCAGCGTCATGGTTTGGATCTCAGCAATATGATGAAAAATGCAACGATAATGATGCCGACAGTTTTTCATACCAGAATTACCTCCTTTGCATTTTTCATAGGTTTTATTCCTGGACTTCTTTCTACGGTTACAGGGACGATGCTTTCCGGGATAGGAATTTATAAACGCAAAACAGCACAGTTATTTAAAGAATTAGAAGCATGAAAAAACTAATAATACCATTGTTGATGGCTTGTGTTACATTAACCGCACAAACGCCTCAAGCCAGGGAAATTATTGAAAAGGTCGATAAAAATATGTCAGCCGATTCCAGGGTATTTACTTCACGGATGATAATCCATAATCCAAGAAATACCAGGACAGTAGAATCCAAATCGTGGAGTCTGGGAGAAAAAAAATCATATACAGAGTATTTATCCCCGGCAAGGGAACAGGGTACGAAAATGCTTAAGCTTGAGGATCAGCTCTGGATTTTTTCACCTGCTACCGACAGGATACTCCAGATTTCAGGACACATGCTGAGACAATCAGTCATGGGTTCTGATCTTTCGTATGAAGACATGATGGAAGACCCGCATCTTCTTAATCATTATGCCGGGAAAATCGATGGTGAAGAAAAAATCGGTGATCGCAACTGCTGGGTTATAAGTCTGATGGCCAACAGTGCTGATATTGCTTACCAGACTCAAAAATTATGGATTGATAAAGAACGCTTTATTCCTCTGAAAAAGGAACTTTTTGCGAAAAGTGGCGTTTTACTAAAAAGAATGGAGCTGTCTGATGTGATACAGATTCAGGGAAGATGGTACCCCAAAAAGATACGCTTCAAAGACGTATTGAAAGAAGGTGAAGGAACTGATTTTGAGATGACGGATATAGAGTTCAATACCAAAATTCCTGATTATATCTTTTCCAAAGCCAGTTTAAAAAAATAGATAAAAGTCTCTTAACACTGAGTCATAACTGTTGTATATCTAAATTCGCAGAGACACATCTGAGACCAGTTTCTACAATACATATCGGACCTAATGAGCTGCCTTGATCATTGAGTCTGTAACCACGATAGTTTTGGTTGAGATAGCTGCAGCTCCGAAATAACCAAGGGCTCCGTTGCTGAGGTTACTATTTGGATTTGCGGGTGTAGATCCGAAGAAGGGATTTGTAAAAAGCAGGTCGCCGAGAGTACGGTAATAACTATAGGTTGCTCTGTCAATCGAAAGTAATTCAACCCTGTAAGTATTACCCGCCTCAGCACTGGAGACACGAAGTTCAGTTTCACGTCCATTCGTATACTGATCGTCGTACAGCCTGTAACTCTGGGTATTGATTGAATCATTTTTAAGAAGCCTTATCCTGTAGAAGTTTTTTTCCGGAGGGTCTTTGAAAAAACAATGAATTTCAGTGTGCAGTTCATTCGGGTTACTCCCGCTAAAATTGAAACGGCCGATCTCGCTTTTGTACAGCCCCAGTGAATCAATATTTACATGCGAAAGCATGGAAGAAGTGCCTGTATACTCAACTTTATCAGAATTCACATTAAGAGTATAGGTTCTGCCAGAAATACCCCTGATCCTTGAAGTAAAATACACACCAGGAACTGCTTCTTTCAGTGAATCAATATTACCAAAGTCATCGGCTATGGTAACTGTGGCGCCAGATACAGAGGGCAGGGTTGGCTGATTAAAATAACTTCCTGAACGTGTTAATGTTACGGTGTATGGTCCACGCCTGTCGCTTATCAATCCTTCAATTACAATCTTCGGAGCGGCTTCATTCAGGTCAACATTTATTACTTTCTGGCAACCCTCAAAGAGCTGGAAAGGCATAACTGAGGAAACAATAAGTAGCAGATATTTTAATGAGATGTTTATTCTTTTTACCATTCCGGGAAGTTCTAAAACTTGAAATTATAAGATATAGCAGGAACAAACCTGAACAGAGACAACCGGACAGCCTGCATCCTGGTAGGGTCATTGGGATCTTGCTGGAAATTGATAGCGTAGGCATTTGCCCTGCCATATACGTTATAAACAGAAAAGGTCCAGTCGCTCTCAAATTTCTCAGTTTTCTTGTGTTGTAATGTCATACCGATATCCAGCCTGTGGTAATCGGGCATCCTGTACCCGTTCCTTTCGGTGTAATAAGGAACAATGTTGCCATCGATCAGATACCGTCCGCTTGGAAATGTGACCACATTACCGCTTATATAAATCCAGGTAGCTGAAAAAGTGATTTTAGAATTCAGCTCATACATTCCGACAATTGCAAGATTATGTGGTCTGTCCTGCTTGGCAAGAAATACACTTCCTCCGTTAATATCGGGAAACTGCCTCTTTGTTTTTGAAAGAGTGTAGCTGATCCATCCTGTCAGTTTGCCATATTTTTTACGGATCAGGAATTCGGCGCCATAACCCCACCCTTTCCCAAATACGAGTTGTGATTCCACTTTGTTATTCAGGATCAGGTTTGCCCCGTTCCTGTAATCTATCTGGTTACTGAGTGTTTTATAATATAGTTCAACCGATGTCTCGTACATATTGTTTGAGAAATTCCTGAAGTAGCCCAGCGTATACTGATCTGCAATCTCAGGCAGAATATTTATATTACTCGGAACCCATAAATCGAAAGGGGTAGTTGAAGTAGTATTCGATAACAAATGAATATACTGACGGGTTCGGGCATAAGAGATTTTAATTGAGCTTGAATCATTAATTATATAGTTCACAAGCACCCGGGGCTCAAATCCGCCATATGAATTGAAAATTTTCCCTTTACGATAAGTTGACGAGTCAATAATATCAGCCACCTGATCATAGGTGTAGACAGTTCCCGGACCAATTGAACTAAAAATAGAATAACGTAAACCGTAGGTTGCTTTCAGGTGAGAAGTTATTGTCTGTTCATTTGATATATAAATAGCGTTTTCGAGTGCATACCTGTTATCCATTGATCTAACCCTGAGGAAAGCGGAACTATCAACTTTACTGGGCACAAATGTATGATAGATGGAATTGAACCCAAACTTCATCGTGTTTTTTGAATTGATGTAAAAATGCAGGTCCTCTTTCAGGTTCCAGTCTTTAATTTCTGAGAGTACCCTCATTGTCAGATTACCTACAGCCACATTAAACTTATAACTGTAGCGGTTAAATATCAATACGGTGTTTGAAAATATCTTATCGCTGATGATATGGTTCCATCGTGTTGTAGCTGTAACATTTCCCCAGTTCAGTCCAACAGTGCCGCCAAGGTTGAAGTTATCACGGCCCAGATAGCAGGAAAAATACAGTCTGTCTTTATCCGAGATCTGGTAATTGGCTTTCATGTTTAAATCATAAAAATATAGCGTCGACTTACTGGCTGTCGAATCTGCTCCGTGGCGTGGCAAAAGCCTTAGAAATACATCAGCATAAGTCCGGCGGGCAGCGATCATGAACGAGCCTTTGTTCTTAAAGAGGGGGCCTTCAATTGAAAGCCTTGAAGCAATAATTCCTATCCCTCCCGAAAGATGGAATTTCTTATTATTCCCTTCATTCATTTTAATGTCGACTACTGATGACAAGCGTCCGCCATACTCAGCAGGGAAGCCTCCCTTGTATAGAGTGATATCTTTAATAGCATCAGAATTGAATGTAGAAAAAAATCCGAGCAGATGTGACGGGTTATATACCGGCGCCTCATCAAGCAGGATAAGATTCTGATCAATGCCTCCTCCCCTGACAAAGAATCCTGCATTACCCTCGCCTGCGGGGGTCACGCCTGGCAGAAGCTGAATTGTTTTCAAAATATCCTTTTCACCAAGTATAACCGGGATAGTCTGAATCTCTCTCACATTAATCTTTGAGATCAATTCACTCTGAACCACATTGTTATTATTTTTCTCTCCTGTAATAGTAATTTCCTTCAGGGCAATTGATTCTTCCTCCAGATCAAAAGCCATCTGAATATTATCCTTAAGGTCAATGGGAACTATTAAAGTTTTATAACCAAGAAAATGGACTATGAGTGAATATTTTCCCACAGGCAGGGTCAATGAAAAATATCCGTATGAGTTTGTAGCAATACCAATCGCCGGGTTTTCCTTAGGATAAATTACAGCACCCATTAATGACTCGCCATTCTTGGCATCCCTCACAAAACCGCTTAGTGTGGCAGTTTTAGGCAAATCATCTTTCGAAAATCCTGGAAGCTGGGGAAGAAATATAAAAACGAAAATAAAGGTAATTCTTGTTATCATTAAGTCAATTCAATTAACCGCAAAGGGTGCAAAGATTTAACGCAAAGGTCACGAAGAAAGAAATATTAAGCTTTTAACTTAGCACTACTATCTGAACCAACTTATTTCTAAGTATTTTATCAAATCTCACTCTTTCGAATAAACATAAAATATACGATTTTGTTGTGTACCGGTGAAACAGAGGCATTTTTATTCCTTAACTACTTTCTGAATAAAACTCCTGTCACTGGTAATTACCCTGACTATGTATAGCCCGTTTGAGTAAGAACTCATATCAAGAATATAAGTTCCGGAATCAACATTTATCTGACGGATCAATCTTCCCTGGTAGTCCATCAGTTCAACCCACTTTATTCTTCCGGAAGACTCAATGGTAAGGTCGTTTCTGACAGGGGTAGGATACAACTTAATCACGGTATTAATCTCCTCATCCCTGACTGAGACAATTGTATTTCTTGAGGCTGTCCAGTTTGAGCCAATACTATTATCGGAATTTAGATCCATCAATTCGAGGTAATAACCGTTGCCATCTGCATTTGGCCATGGGGGTTGATCAGAGTAGGTCAGGCTGTCGATTACATTTCCAAACCCGTCGGCTAAAACCAGTTTTTCCTTCTTATTTGATAAATTTCTTGTGAATTGGCCAAAAGGAGAAACACCATATTTCTTTATAAAAACATCTGAATTTCCTGCAAGGACTATCCTTCCGTCAGGAGCAATCTCTGATGAAGGCGGAAACTGATATACAAATCCCGTTCCACGAAAATAAACCCCGTCCAGGCTTACAGTTGCAGAACTGTTGTTTTTTATTTCAAGAAATTCCTGTTGATCGCTGTCGGGGAATGTTTTAGTTGTATCGGGGTGGTACATAATTTTTGATATCACCAGGGGGGGAATTATCACATTGCTGCAATTTGAAACAGGACCAATAGAATTAGTCATCCACGGAATTCGTGCTTTCAGAAAATTCTTAATATTTGATATTTCATATGGCAGATTAGGCACAGTATGCCATTTCTGGTTATCACGGTCGGCAGCTTCGGTTATGGTTGCAACAGTTTTGTCTATTAAGGCTTCGATAGATGAATAATTTAAAGGCTGTCCGGGCTGTATTAGCTGATTCCACCTTCTTGATAGGCAGCATCTGAAGTCAGGGTCATTGAAAAGATCCTTCCAGAATTCAGGTCCTTCATTATCACCGTTTGAGAACTGCCAGTTATCTGTTTTACTTCTGTCAAGGTTCCAAAAAGTAAGGTCATATCCAAAAGTCAGGTTAAGATCCCAAATAGGGCCTGCCCTGAGTTTCCCATTCCTGTCTTTATGAAAATATGCGCTGTACTGATAAGCATCGGAGTTAGATCCCAGCTCCTCGAGTATCATATGATCAACAAATGACGGTACATCAATAATGGCAGGATACCCATAAACGAATGAGGAATTGTGTGAAGCAGCTGCTGAAGCCAATCTGTCAAACTCAGAATGAATATAAGCGTTTTGCAACGTGGTTACATCTTCAGGTTTTGGGAGTGTATGAATCATTGTCACATTATAATTAACTCCAAGGTAACTTGGCATTATCCAGGCAACCGGGTCGCTTGCGTTTGTTTTATCTGCTTTCGTAATATACCCTCCTGAAAGTTTTGGAAAAGAGTTATCCAGCTTGCCTATTTTTGTGACATCAACCCTTTCCGAACCCTGCTTGATTTTTTCCTCCAGGACATACAAACCATTATACTTGTCATTGAGCACCACTTCACAGTACATTGTCCTGCTTGCATAATCTCCTATCATCCTTGACAGATTATAGTTCAGATAATCGCGGATAAGAGAAGGTTCATAACCAAGTCCGTTTAAGATCCAGTCATTATCAGCGGGCATTCCGAGCAAACTGACATTATTATTAGTAATATTATCCGCTTTCAGGGTGGTGAGTCCGTATTGTTTCTTTGGCAATGTCTGTGAACTTGATCCTCGTACCTCTATGTTTATCCTTCCATTGTAGTTCAGATAAGCCGGTGTATTTTCGTCAGAAACGAAGTTCCTCTGACCTTCTCCCCTGTAAATTATTTTCATAGTGGCAAATACCCTCGGAGCATCCGGAATGTCAACTCCGCCGTCTGTATTAATAAATACTATCGGTAAATTGCTATCGGTAAAAGTTTGAGCAAAAACATCAGAAAACGAACAAAACAGCAAACAAAAGATGCCCAGAAATCGATTCATTAGATCATCATTTAGGTCTGATACAAATGTGTAGATTATTTTTGTATAAAAGAATGCGGAAAATCAAAATCCCTGCCCGACTGAACAAATATTACAGGTTTTCATTATAATAGCTTTAAGCCATTCGGGAGGGCATTAACCGCAGAGAAGCAATTCCTGGTATAAGATTCCGGGTAATGAATGCAATTTTGCAGAGACGCCCAAGCTGGGTGACTAAAACCATTATAAAGTTGTAATGACAATAAAGAAACAGAGACGTCCAAATTGGGCGTCTCAACTTATAAAATTGAGAGATAATATCAGGGTTTTATAACCTTTGTCAGCACCCCCGGGACCTGAAGAAGGTCATAATCGTTACTGTAAACCAGGAATTTATCATTCCATCTGGGATTGAATTTATCCTTATAGTCGCGTTGCCCTTTATAATGCGAGAATGAACGGATTTTTTCGTAGGCAAATTTCATTGATTTTTCTGTAAAATTGTGTGGATCATTGAGGCCCGACATTGGAGCGAACCCCAGATTTACATAACGGATCCCGACTGATTTGAAATATTTAAAAAGCTCAACCAGAATATGGTCCATTATACCGTTTGGAGCATCAGTAGTTTTCCTGAGTAAATCATAAGTGCCTTCATTCTTAACATAGTCTGGAATAATATTCAGAAAGGCTATGATTTTTTCTTCTTTATTCTCAATCGAAATTACAGTTTGTTCTTTGATCTCCTTCTCCACAAACATCCCCTGGGAAAAAATAATCTCCTCCCGTTCGGTAACCCTGAGCCATTCATCACTGACGGCTTTTAGTTTCTGAATCAGCCCATCACGGAGCGGCGGCGTATTAACGTGAGTTGTATAGCCCTGCTGCATAATCTTGTTCAGTGCATTCCTGATTGATTTTTTCTCGCCTCCTTCGAGCGTGAATGTATCAAGGTCAACAACTCCTTCCTGACCAAGGAAGAGACTCTTTTTTGATAATTCATTGTATAGTGAGAGACTTTCCTTAGGCACCCTGTAATATATTTCCTTGAGTCCGTTATCATAGCAATATTCACTGAAGGAAACCACGCATTTCTTCATCTCATAGCTGTTTTCTGCAACCGGGTTTTCCAGTACTACGGCAAAATTCCTGCTAACTCTGTATGAGATATATGCATTTATATCAGTAGGAGCATAAATAAATTTGTCAGAATATGTTTTAAAGAAATCGAGAGGAGAATTCCCGTATTGTTCTGTCAGTGATTTTGCCCTCATTATTTCTTCTTCAGTGGGTGTAATTTTGAACACATACGGTCTTACAAGGGAATATATCAGAAAAGATATTGAAGCAAATCCGCTTATCTTTATCAGGTAAATAAAATCACGGGCAAAAGCGTCGCGTGGAATCAGATCATTGCTTCCGATAAGGAAGAAGTTCTGAAGGGTATACCAGAATGACTGGAAAATATTAAAATCAATATGGAAATGCCTTTTGTCTAAAAAGTAAAAGCCTACAATTCCATAAAGCATAACTGCAGCCATGCTCAGCAATGCAGTCTGTAATCCTACCGTTCCCAGCCGTGGATTTGTTTTTACATAATACTGTTTTCTGGTACCCACCAGAGAGCCGATAATAAGGATTGCAATTATTGCCTCTTCATAGTCTATTCCCTTTGTAATGTGTCCGACCACAGAGATAACACTTAATCCGACTGCAAACCACCATGCTGTCCGAAGTCCCCTCAGCATGAAAGCAGCAGTTACCAGAAGGAAAAGTCCGGCTATAAATACAAAGCTGTTGGAAAAACTCACAAAATCGACAAACAGATAATCTTTCAGAAGCCTTAGTCGTTCTGGGAGTGCGGGAGTTAAGACTGAAATTATATTCACGATCCCGAGAGCAAAGATGAGCGTTGCAGGAAAAATCCTCATTATCAACTTATCGACCTTCAGCAAGAAACTCACAACACCCGTTAGAAGAGGAAGCCAGAATTCAAAAAATCTGAAAAGCATAGTAATGGAAACAGCCTCGATGTTGTTGAATCCGGAGTGAATAAGAACATATGTCATCGAGACTTCAATAGCACCAAGGCCACGCAGAAAAGGTGAAATGATCAGGAAAATAACAACTACTATATAAGCAATTATTGAGGTTGACAATGATGCAGGAAAATTGAGCGCAACCATCGAAATATATACATGTGCTATACCTACAAATTCAATCACCACCGAAACAAGAACGGTATAAATAAATTGCCTGCGGTTTATCTGATTGCTTTTCAGCTCCTCGATAAAGAGTTCCGCTTTAGGAAAAACTTTTATAATCCACCTATATAGTTTCGCTTTTTTTATCAGTGAATAATAAATAAAAACAAAAAACGCCAGGATAAAGATGACCGCTGCAAGCGCATACCATCTGCCCATAGCCATATTCCCGTCAGATACTGCAAACAGGAATGCGGGAATAGCGACAATAACCACCGAGAGTATTCCAACAAAAGCATAAATGGAAGAGGCAAAATAAACCTGGGTCTTTGTAATTCCTTTTCTTTCTATTTCTTTACTGAAAAATGCAAGGGAAGAAACTGCCCCGGCTGGAAGAAAGACACTGATGAAATTGCGCTTAAGAAATAAGATAATCGCATCCCAGACCTTCAGTTTTACATTGATTGAAGCAAAGGAGGTCACATACATTACGCCCTGGATGAATATATAGAAAAGAACAAGTCCGAGGCCGGCCAGGATCCAGTATTTATTAGCGTCAGAAATAACGATTCTTACAGTATTAAGTTCATGCCTCTGATGGAAGATAAACCATGCAGCCAGAACCATAAATAGTGCGGTAAAAAGAAATTGGGTAATGAGTCTCGCATTTTCATTCAGGAAGACAAATACCTTGTCTTTTAAGAAATTTCGTACAGAAACTGATGAATTTTCCTTAATCATTTCCTCAAATAACTAATTTTTATTATCAAAATATTTTATTCTCTCTCATTGTCTGCATAATAAGAGCCAGGTTAAATTTATAATGATGATCACCAGGTATTTTTCTGACTATTACTTTTGTTCCGCTAAGCAGTTCTGGCAACTGTGTTTTCTCCCCATCACCGAAAATAATAAGGGTCTGCACTTCCTGCATTTTAACTATCTCATCGGTAGTAACGTATGTATTATGCCGGTTACCCATGCTCAGCATATTAGATATATGTATCTCAAAATCGGTTGTAGTTGCCGGAGACATCAGGACAGCCGATTCAACTTTTGATTTAACATCTTCGGGCAACCTGTTTAAAATAAACGGGACGATTTCAGCACCCAGCGAATAACCTATCAGAACAAACTTGTTCCTTCCCCATTGCTTTGCGTAAAAATTCAAAGCTTTACCGATGTCTGAGGCTGTCTCTTCAGGCGTTTTACGGCTCCAGAAGTATTTTTTTGAATCGAGCCCTACGGAGGGAATACCATATTTGGCCAGGTTGTCAGCAATTTGCTGCTCAAAGCCATACCAGCCACCGTCTCCTGAAATAATCAAAGCGATAGGGGCTCCGGGATCAGATATTTTTGAATTTGTAATGATGACAGGGAGATCCTTAACGTCCTCGATATTTACTTTTGGTGGCTTTTCCTGCTCATATTTCGTTATCATAGCCGTATATGAATTTTTCCATTGGGGCATAAAGTCGCTCCACTTTGCAAAGCCGTGTCCTACTTTTGGAAGAGTTATTAATTCGGCATTTTTTGTTTTGGATATAAAATCCACCTGATCGGCATAATTACAAATCCTGTCTAATTTACCATTAAGAACAATCCATTTATTCCCAAGATTTTCGTCGGGCTGAAGGATATACCGCTTTCCGGGGACATCAGTTTTTACACTAAGTCCATTTATTTCGCACAGCATTTTTGGAAGTTCAATATCGGGACAAAAACCAATTGAAATACCACCTATAAATGTTCCGGGTCGCGCCTGGGCAAGTATCCCATAAACAAGTGTCGCCCCGCTGGAATATCCCATTATTACTGGTGGAATGTAATCCGGAAAATCATATTTTTTTTCTACCTCGGTAGCCAGCTGCACAAAATCAGCCGCCACGTTATAGCAATCATCTGTTCTTAATCTTAGATTCTTAAAATATTGAAGTATATCCACACCGATCACCAGACTGTTCATATCGGAAAATGTCCCTGAAAAACCGATTACCCCCGATTTCCAGCCGCCATCGCCGGATATCATTATTACCACATTTTCAGGAGTTGTTGTGCTATGATAAACAAAAACTTTACCAAATACAGGAACATTAACAGAATCGGCAGAAGAGGCGGATGCTCCATTCTTGGGAATAAATATGATGGAGATCACAAATGCCAGAAAGATCGCTTTTTTCATCCTCATTTATATAATTAACGAAATGGACATATCGATTATTTCACAATCACAAATCTACTATTTACTTTTCACTTTTTCCCGGATATTAATTCGGAATTGATTATATAAAATCAGACTTTTCAATTTTTTAACTACTGAGTCACAATGAGAAAAAAAGAGTTTCACGGAATTTAATGAATTATACTTAATTGAATCAGCTCTTCTTCGTTTTGCCCATCGCCTTTCACAAATAAAACATAATTCATTTCTTCATTGTTCTTCCATTGCGCCTTTTCGCCTTTGCACCTTTGCGCCTTTTCGCCTTTATGCCTTTGAACCTATATGCCTTTATGCCTTTGAGACTTTATGCCCTTACGCCTTTATGCCATTCTATACCAGCTTCTTATATTTTATCCTTGCAGGCGTGGTATCAGAAACTCTCTTCTTATAGTTTTCCTCGTAATCGGAATAATTACCTTCGAACCATACTACTTTTGAGTTTCCCTCAAAAGCGAGCATGTGAGTTGTAACCCTGTCGAGGAACCACCTGTCGTGAGATATTATTACTGCACATCCTGCAAAATTTTCAAGACCTTCCTCGAGTGCTCTGAGCGTATTAACGTCAATGTCATTTGTAGGTTCATCGAGTAGGAGAACATTTGCTCCTGATTTAAGAGTCAGGGCAAGATGCAGCCTGTTTCGTTCCCCTCCCGACAGTACACCGCACTTCTTTTCCTGGTCGGCTCCTGTGAAGTTAAAACGGGCAACATAGGCTCTTGCATTTACCAGCCGGTTTCCAACCAATACATCATTCTGTCCTCCGGAAATTACTTCGTATACTGTTTTGGCAGGATCTATAGCTGCATGTGCCTGATCAACATAACCAAGAGTAACCGTGTCTCCAATCGTAAAAGTACCCTTTGTGGCTTCTTCCTGTTTCATTATCATCCTGAAAAGGGTTGTTTTTCCTGCCCCGTTTGGGCCGATCACTCCTACTATTCCGTTTGGAGGCAGGCTGAATTCGAGATCTTCGAAAAGCAACTTATCATCGAATGATTTTGTAACCTGCTGCGCTAAAATAACCTTGTCACCAAGCCTTGGGCCATTAGGTATAAATATTTCAAGTTTGTCTTCCTTTTGTTTCACATCCTGATTCAGCAGGTTTTCATATGCCCCCAGTCTTGCCTTGGATTTAGCATGACGGGCTTTTGGAGACATTCTTACCCATTCAAGTTCGCGTTCAAGAATCTTTCTCCTCTTGACATTTCCTTTCTCCTCTGATTCGAGTCTTTTTGCTTTCTGTTCAAGCCAGGAGGAGTAGTTACCCTTCCATGGTATTCCTTCACCCCTGTCGAGTTCAAGGATCCAACCTGCGACATTATCAAGAAAATACCTGTCGTGGGTAATGCAGATCACAGTTCCGTTATACTGTTTCAGGGTGGTCTCAAGCCATTGCACCGATTCGGCATCAAGGTGGTTAGTTGGCTCATCAAGCAGCAGAATATCCGGTTGTTGCAATAACAGCCTGCACAACGCCACTCTTCTTCGTTCACCACCAGAGAGGACATTTACCCTGGCACCCGAATCGGGGCACCTGAGTGCGTCCATAGCTCTTTCCAGCTTATGCTCAATATTCCATCCATCGGAATAATCAATCTTTTCCTGAAGAACAGCCTGCCTGTCCATCAATTGCTGCATCTTATCCGGATTCTCGTAAACTTCGGGCTCGCCAAAGCTGTTGTTTATTTTTTCAAATTCCTTTATTATTTCCATAGTTTCTTTCAGGCCCTCTTCCACTATTTCCCTGACAGTACGGTTTTCATCAAGAAGCGGATCCTGTGAAAGATGCCCTACAGAATAGCCTGGAAGAAAAGTGACCTCTCCCTGGTATTCTTTTTCCATTCCTGCAATTATTTTCAGGAGTGTTGACTTGCCGGATCCGTTCAGCCCTATGATGCCGATTTTGGCGCCTAAGAAAAACGAAAGAGAAATATCTTTAAGCACCTGTCTGTGAGGAGGAAATGTTTTCCCCACCCGATACATCGAAAAAATGATCTTATTGTCGTCAGCCATAACAGATTAATTAATTATCCTACAAAAATAGGTAGAGACGCCTTAATTGGGCGTCTCTACCTGAAAATATTTTTCAAAATTATTATTTCTTCTCAAACAGCTTGACGGTGTCATCCTGAAGAAGTACCCAGAGCGCATATACTCCTTTAAGGGTGCCAATCGGAATATTGAGGCAACCCAGTGCTGAAACAACTATTACCAGGTATCTTGCCCAGGATTGATAGCTAAAAAGCCCGATCCCGCCTACGAGTCCAAGGGTTGACAGAAATCCGATTAATAGAGGTACACTAACAGATAATAAGCCTAAAACCCCGCTTGCCACCTCATCTCCGTTAACCTGACTTTTTGCGAAATTCAGGGCAAAGAAGGCGGCTACTGCTGCAATCAGACCGAGTACTCCGAAGCCAATTTGAATGGCTCCAACCACGGTTACATGCTTTTTCATTTTTGAATCTTCCATGACAATTAATTTTTATGCAATTTATAAATATTTTCATTCCTGTTCAAATGACTGGCAATTTTGGAGTCTGATGCATCAGCGCTATAATATTTATCAGGAAAAATCAATTTGTAATGATTGTTTAATCGTTCAGAATTGAGTTTTATTATCTTTGCTTTCAAAATAACCTGTATGAAAAGGAAATTACTCTACGCATTAGTTCTGATTCTCATGGCGGTATCATTCGATTCATGTAATAAGAGCTGCAAGATTTGTAAAGAGATGTTCTATGATAAGAACGGAAATTTTACCCGTGAAGATGCTGAGGCGGAATACTGTGGGGTTGAACTCCTTGCGATCGATGGCAAAACTGTCGATCTTGGTGTCCTTGGAAGCGGTAAATGGTCATGCAGATAATTAATACCTGACACCTATCATAGTTACATCGTCGATCTGAGGGCCATCACCTCTCCATTCTTCAAATATTTCATTCAGTCTTTCACCCTGTTTCAGCATTGGCAATCCAGCCATTGAAACCAAGGTTTCCCTCAACTGCATCGACATGAATTTTTTCTGGCTGGGCCCGCCAAACTGGTCGGCAAATCCATCGGAGAAAATATAAAAAGCATCTCCCTTCTTTAGGTCAATTTTATGAAGTGTAAAAGGCTCCATCTTATAATGAATAGCAACCGGCATTCTATCGGCCCTGTAATTAAACAGTTCGCCTCCTCTGACAAGGTATAATGGATTATTCGCGCCAGCATACCATAAAATATTGTTGTCAAAATCGACTACGCAAACGGCTATATCGAGACCATCTTTTATACTATCCTCATCTGCAACCTGCTTTAAGGATTTAATAATTCCCTGCCGTAACAGTTCTATTATCTGGTCAGGAATTAATATATGTTTGCCAATGATAATTTCGTTTAGCAGTGTTACTCCCAGCATGCTCATAAATGCCCCCGGGACACCATGACCGGTACAGTCGGCAGAAATTATTACCTGGGGATTTGATTGTGCACTTACCCAGTAAAAATCTCCGCTGACTATTGCGAGTGGTTTGTACAGTACAAAATGTTCAAGTTTGTCGCTGAATAACTCCAGAGAAGGGATCAAAGCAGTCTGTATCCTCTTTGCATACATAATACTGTCTTCAATGTGCCTTTTCTGGTACCCGATCTGATCTCTCTGTGCAGCGGCCAGGTCCCTTTGTTTTTCAATTTCATCCTTCTGCGAAGAGATTGTTCTGTTCTTCTCTTCAAGTTTGACATTCGCTTCTCTTTTAATTTTGTACCCTCTGTAAATATAATAGCCCAGCACACTGACCAGCAGTAGTGCGAGAAGCACAAAATAAAGTACCAGCTTCTGTTTTTCAATAGCTTCCAGCTGTACCTTGATCCTGCTGTCCTGGTCTGATATTCTTCTCAGTTGTACATCTATTCGCTCGAGCTGAACTCCTATCTTTTCCTTTTGTCTTGAAAGAGTGTCCTTCTGGACCTGAACTTCTTTCTGCTGAAGAACAATAGTTTGTTTCTGAACTCCTATATCTCCCTTCTGTCTGTTTATCTGGACGAATTGATTTTCAAGGACTATTTGCTTTTCGACTAATGTTTTTTCTTTTGCTGATATTTCTTTATCAAGACTGTCCAGGAGGGTCTTCTGACGAAGGATTTCTGCTTTCTGATAGTCTATCTCTTCCTGCTGTTGCCTTACCGTCTGTTTCTGAACCTGCAGATCTGCATCTGTCACTACAAACAGTTTCTCCCAATCCTCCTGCGTTTTAATGGCCAGTCCAAGGAACAGCTCGTCAACCTTTAATCCTGCTTTCTTTATCATGTCATTATTAGCTTCATATTTCGGCTCGCCGTTAACAACAACAAAGTTTATCATCGACTCCCTGAACTGGAACCCTTCGGTCATCAGCATAGTCTGATGGCCCTGGATCATTGTTTTTATCCTGTTTATATTAAATCCACTGCTCTTGTTAACGAACAGAATCTGTGTATAGGTAATTTTATCTTCACTCCTGAAGAGAACAAGTTGTACGGGCTTATCCTGTATTTTATTACGCGTTCTCGAAAGATTTCCCATGGCCCAGAAGAGATCAGATTTATCATCAAGCACGCCTATTTTAAAAACCGATGAATCAGAAAATCCCGGACCGTAATCAATGTACTTTGCCATGTCAAAAATAAATACCGCTTTTGACGAATTATCGAGAACATTCTGGCTGTAGGTTTGTCTGACCAATAAAGCGAAAAACAAACTAAGGAATAGAAACGGGATTCTGGTAAGGGGTATTTGTTTAAACATGACCGGGAGGTTTTATTAATACGAATTTGAACAAAATTATTAAGTAAAGCAAATATCCCGGAGCTAAGTACTTTCCTTTGTGTTGATAAAATGTTAATAATTGTGCGAATATGGATAGCGCATATTCTTTTCTTATCGTAATTTTATAGATGTTTAAGAAAACACGTAAATGACTTTGAATATCAGCAACTTAGAATTATCAGGAAAAAATATAATTATTGTTGAGGACGACCTGCCATCTGTCAGGTACTATGAAACATTACTGAAAAACTCAGGTGCTGATGTAATGATATTTCATACGGGAAAAGAATTTGTTGATTATGTAGCAGACGGAAATAAAACCATTGATTTGGTTTTCATGGATTTTCTGGTCCCTCTCATCAATGGTATTGAATGTGTCCGTATTCTCAGGAAAGACAGAAAGAACACACCTGTTATAATGATAACTGCCTATTCTTCAGAACAGGCAAAAACAGAGGCTTATATAGCCGGATGCAATGAATATCTTCTGAAACCCATCTATCCCGAAAAAATATTTACCCTTCTCGAAAAATACCTCAAATCGAGAATTTCCATTCCTCATACTTATGGACAGGAGAAATATTAAGGTGGGCTCCGCCTCAATATTTCTCTATCTGATAATCTTATCTCTTCAGCTTCGCTGATGGTTGTATTATTTTTAGATAGTCGCCATAATATCCTTCAAGTTTCTTGCTCATTTCTTCACCCATTTCAGTTTTGCCTACACCTGTAAGCGCACTTGCAACGCGTGAAGTATATTGAAGAGCGGTCTGGATCTCAAATTCAGCAGAGCTGACAATGTATGTTTTTTGCTTAAGGAAATAATCAAGTCGCTTAAAATAATAATCAGCGAATGCTTTTGACATTTCAACGCCTTTATCGATAGCTCCTGCATCGAAATAGGCTTCTACAATATCCGCGGTATAGGGATCATAAGGGATCTTCTCCAGCGGCAGGGCATCCATACAATAATTCAACGTTTCAATAGCTTTCTCATTTTTGCCCTCAGCAGCGAGTGCCTTGGCGAGCCTTGCATAATTCAGCCTTGCCTTGACAACTATTATGGTCCGCTTATGATTATAATCGATATCTACATTCTTTTTATTAGCTCCGCCCCAGGCGAATTTCTTCATCATATTCTCGTACAGAATGTCAGGGTCAATGCGTCCATAATCAAGCCAGCTCTTGTTTTGTGATTTTATAGGTACAAGCCTGTAGGCAAGACCTTCGAGCTGAAAGTACTCCTCAAGACCAAGGGCATCATTTTGATATCCTGTTACGAAATATATTGGCCGGGTCCAGTTATTGTGCGCAAGAATGTCCATCACTATGAGCTGGCTTTTCAGAATTGAACTTCCTTTTAGCTTTACATCTATATACGGAACGATCTTATCTGCGTCTTCTGGTTTTACAGTTCCTGATGCAAGCACCTTTTCTTTATCCACAGGAATTCTGATTGTTCTTGATGGAATTATATCGAGGATCTCTGTTGCTGAAACCTGTACCTTTGTTGCTTTGTTATCGCTCTTAACAAAATCAATTACTGTTGATATATCGACCGGGTCTTTGGTCTTTTCCACAATAAAAATCTGGTTGTTTATACCGTCATAGTATTTCTGAACAGGCAACGTGACCGGAAGAGGCTCAGACTCGTAAGTTCTCCTTTTCATCTGGTCAACATACCAGTCGGTATTAAGTAGCATAAGATTGCATACCCTTACATCAGTTCTCTTGCCTTCAACCTCCTGTGCATACCATAAAGGAAAAGTGTCGTTATCTCCGTTTGTAAAGAGTATGGCATCCTTTGCGCATGAATTAAGATAATTTTCTGCAACATCACGGGCGAGAAAACGTCCTGACCGATCATGATCATCCCAGTCCTGGGTACCCATAATAACCGGTACAGCGAATAAGCATAGCAATCCCGCTGCAGGAGCAGCAATTTTTTCACTGATAAACTTAGACAGACCCTCAAAGAGCGCAAGCACCCCAATCCCTATCCAAACAGCAAAAAAATAAAATGATCCCGCATAAGCATAATCTCTTTCACGAGGCTGATTCGGATATTGGTTCAGGTAGATAACTATGGCTAACCCGGTCATTATAAAAAGCAACAGTATAATTCCCCAGTTTTTAGTATCCTTATTAAGCTGATAGAACATTCCGGCAAGTCCAAGGATTAACGGAAGGAGATAATACACGTTTCGCGATGGATCGGTTTTCATGTCTCCCGGCAAATCGGAGGTTCCGACCCTGGGCTCATCAATAAACTTTATTCCCGATATCCAATTGCCGTTAATAGCCCCGCCTGTACCCTGGGTATCGTTCTGTTTCCCTGCAAAGTTCCACATAAAATACCTGAAATACATATATCCGAACTGGTATCTGAACATGAAACGGAGATTCTCACTGAATGTAGGTCTCTTTACAACCTTTGTCTTCCCTGACTGATCAGTAACCTGAACCGGAGTCCCCTTAACTGCTCCCCACTCCTGATAAACTTCCTGATGATCAGGTTGGTCGCTCCACATCCTTGGAAATATTGTAAGCATCTTTGGATCGTAGACACGTTCAAGGTTATGACCTGTAATTATATATTTCCCGTTCTCGAGGGCATATTTAGGTTTACCATCCTTGTAATCAATTGGCTCAGCATTATAATATTGCCCATAGAATAATGGCCTTTCTCCGTATTGCTCCCTGTTAAGGAAATAAAGAAGGTTAAACGGATTTGAAGGATTGTTTTCATTCAGAGGGGTATTTGCCGTAGATCTGATCAGAATTATTGCATTCGCAGAGTATCCGATGAGAATGACCATGATACATGTAAGCAGGGTATTTAGTGCTGTCCTGCTCTTTTCAGCCATATACCAGATGATTCCCGAAATAAGCAGAAGCATTACAATATTGAAAATGGTTGATCCTGATACAACCCATATACCCGTAAAGAATAGGGCTGCAACGGAAAGGATTCCGTTTTTAACCCTGTTATCTGAAGTAAATGAACCCTTAACTGCGAATATAAAGAGCCCGGCTAAAATCAACATATGAACTATCATTCCACTATTTGGTGGAAGACCCAGGGAATTAACGAAAAACCAGTCGAACTTTGAGGATATGGTTACCACACCGGGCATTATTCCATACATCAGCAATGCGAGAAGAACGATAGAAATGGCAAAAGATATTGAGAATCCTTTCCAGGAAAACTCAAATTTTTTAAAATAATATACAAGAACCATAGCCGGAATCGCCAGCAGGTTAAGAAGATGAACGCCTATTGAAAGACCTATCAGAAAAGCTATAAGGATAATCCATCTGTCGGCATACTTTTCGTCTGCAACATCTTCCCACCGGAGCATAGCCCAGAATACAAGTGCGGTAAACAACGATGACGAAGCATAAACTTCACCTTCTACAGCAGAAAACCAGAATGAATCTGAATATGTATAAGCCAGAGCTCCAATCACTCCTGATGCAATAACGGCAATTATTCTGCCTGTTGTGTAGTCACTTTCATTTTTTAAAAGAATCTTACGTGCCAGATGTGTAATTGTCCAGAAAAGGAACAGTATGGTGAATGCACTTGCAAGAGCTGACATTGAATTGACCATCGGTGCAATTTTGGAAACATTACCTCCTGCAAAGTGAGCAAAGAAATTACCCATTACCATAAACACCGGGTTACCCGGAGGATGTCCGACCTCCAGCTTAAAACAGGAAGCAATGAATTCACCGCAATCCCACAGACTTCCGGTGGGCTCTATTGTCATCAGGTAGGTAATTGCAGCAATAATGAAAACTGCCCAACCTGATATGTTATTGATCAACCTGTAATTCTTCATTCTGATATTTCTAATAAGATAAAAACCTTCAATTCTTTCAGTTGACGAAATTACTTAATTTTTTCATATCTATGCAGGGTGAACACCACTCACTTAATTTGCTATTTTTGAGCAATATTTTTTCTAATGAGGTATAAACTAATAATTCTCTTTACTCTCTTAATAATCTCCATTCAAACCGTCTCTGCACAATACTATGAGACAGGACAGGATCCCTCATCCCTTAAATGGAAACAAATTAAAACGGGCAGGTTTACTGTCATTTACCCTGAAAATTACGGTCAGGGAGGCATCAGGTATGCAAAATCGCTAAGCGAGGCATATATAAAACTAAATTCCCTTTTCCCTGAAAAGAAGTTTAATATACCGGTTGTCATTCATAGTTATACCATTCAGTCAAACGGATATGTGGCATGGGCACCCCGGCGAATGGAGCTTTACCCGACCCCTGAGCAGAATACCATTCCGCTTACAATGGAGAAGCAACTTTCTGTTCATGAACTTGCCCATGTTCTCCAGATGGAATCTTTAAACCATGGATTTTCCAGAGTCATGTCTCTCCTGCTCGGAGAACAATTCACAGGGGTTGTATCGTCACTCCTTCCTATGTGGTTTCTTGAAGGCGATGCTGTTTTTGCCGAATCGGCTTTGACAGAATCAGGCAGAGGACGCACTCCGGCATTCCAGAAGCAGCTGAAGGCACTCACAATTGAAAACAAAAAACCATATGGTTACGATAAGATCCTTAACGGTTCCTTCAGGGATTTTGTACCCGATGACTATGAAACAGGCTTTCAGATGGTCACCTTTGCTTTGGCAAAAACAAATCCCCACATTTGGAATGATGTACTTAAATTCACTGCTGATGAACCATTTACAATTAATCCTGTCAATATAAGCCTGACCCGTACGTCCGGATTAAAAAAGAAAAAATTATGGGAAGAGACATTTGATACACTACATACTCTTTGGACAAACGATATCTCTGCTATTAAGCCAATTGATTATGAGGTTGCAAATCCTGAAAAACATTCTGAATATATAAATTACTATTCACCCGTTTATGCAGGTACGGATAGTATAATCGCAATAAAAACCTCGTTTTCCTCTCCAGCCTCATTCGTACTGATAAATCCTGTTAAGAGGCAGGAAACCAGGATTCACATACCAGGCAATATTTATCCCTGGTTCATTTCATACGCTAGAGGTAAACTTGTATGGGTTGAAACCCAGCCTGATGCAAGGTGGGCAAACAGGGAATATTCAGTTATTAAACTTCTGGATATCAGGAACAATACAATCCAAAGAATTTCGTATAAATCGAGATATCTGGCAGCAGCGATTTCTCCGGATGCTAAGCTGATTGCAGCAGTTGAAAATACTCAGGTAAATGTCAACAGCCTGGTACTTATTGATGCAAGTACCGGAAAAGTTCTTGGTTCAGTTCATCCTCCTGATAATGTGTATCTTCAGCATCCGCAATGGTCAACTGACGGAAAGAAAATAACTTTTGTTTTTTTGGCCGAAGGAGGTGAAGGGATTATGTCATTCGATCGGGAGATGCAGATATGGAAAACTCTGATCGGGGCATCCAGGGATGATCTTCAGTCTTCATTCCTGAAAAACGACTCACTGGTTTACATAAGTTCCTCATCAGGAACAGACAATATTTATCTACTGACACCTGATAATAAGAAAGTAAGTCTTACACGTTCAAAATATGGAACAGTTGATGTAACTCCCGCAGGCAATAAGATTCTATTCAGCAACTACTCATATCTGGGAAATAACATCAGCAGCACTTCAATGCTATCAGCATCAGGTATAGCTGCTAATTATAATGGTTCATCAGCTTTCCTGATAAACAGGTTTGATATCAAAACAGATGCTGCTGCTGTTTCTGACAGCAGCCAGCAGTTATCTACTCCGCTACCCTACCGAAAGTGGCAGCACCTCTTCAGGTTTCACAGCTGGATGCCGTTTTATGCTGATATTCAAACCATTAAATCAGATCCGGCCAGCATTCGTCCCGGATTAACGATTTTGACTCAGAACTCCCTGAGCACTCTTACCTCAACTATTGGATACGAATATACTTCAGATAAAAGAAATGTTTTACATTCCCGGGTATCGTGGCATGGCTGGTACCCTGTAATAGAATCACAAATTGATTATGGAACTCTGCAGCATATCAGCAAGATGGGGCAAAATGTCGAAAACCCTTCTCTTATACAACCCGGGATAAGTTTCCAGAATACCATTTCCCTGCCGCTGCAATTTTCTTCAGGCAGATACTCGCAATTTATACAACCCTCTGTTGAAGTAGATTACATCAATCAGTATATCTACATAAAAGAGAGAGGTGCTTATGATTATGGTCAGACTATAATTACAGGAAGGTTTTATTTCACAAATTATGACCGATCTGCAATTCGGGACATTTATCCCAGATGGGCTCAGGTATTAGACTTCAATTATTGTTTTGCACCTTTTGATAAAGCGATTTACGGATCAGCTGTTTCATTAAAAACAACCTTTTATCTGCCCGGCATCCTTCCTAACAACGGAATTAAAATCAGGCTGGAAACTGAAAAACAGGATCCCGGAAAATACCTTTACGGTAACTTTTCATCGCTTCCCAGGGGTTACTATAATATGGTCTTCAAGCAAATTCAGTTTCTATCAGTAGATTATGCATTGCCCCTGGCATATCCGGATTTCAACATAGCCAGCCTGCTCTATATCAAAAGAATACGTGCCGGGTTGTTTTATGATTACGCTTCCGGGCCCGGGAATTCAATTTACAATTATTCAACAAACGGGCTGATACCCCTTTATAACGATTCAGGACGAGAGTCATTCAGTTCGTATGGTGTTCAACTTCTGGCAGATTTTCATCTGTTCAGGATCCCCTTCATGATATCGGGTGGGGTTCAGTCGGCATGGAAATCCTTTAATCAATCACCGACACTGGAAATGCTTTTCAATATTGATTTGTTCGGGTTAACGGTAGGGAAAAGCAAACTATAAAGTATAAAATCCATTAACCACAAAGTTCACATTGATCTACGCTAAGCAGGCAAAGAACTATAAATTTGTACTCAAACACGGGGTGCTTAGCGTCTATTTTGTGTGCTCTGCGGTTAGACTTCTGGCTGACTCTCTGATCATATCCCATGCTTTATTGACATGATCAATAGATACATTTGTCTGGGCGGTGACCATCCTAAGTGCATATTTGCCATTCAGAACGGTATGACTCAGATATAATTTTCCCGAATCATTCAGCTGATGAATCAGTTTTTCATTAAGTGTATTAATCTGCTCCTCATTGAAGCCATGTGGCATATACCGAAAACAGACCACAGATATTGTAACAGGTGCGAGTATTTCGAAATCCGGTTCCTTTGAAATCATTTCTGCCAGTCTGGCAGCTATAGAAATATGGGTTCTTACTTTTTCCCTTAGTCCTTCAACACCGAAAGTCCTGATCACACTCCAAAGCTTAAGGGCCCTGAACCTTCTGCCCAGAGGGACTCCCCAGTCGCGGTAATCATTAACCTTTCCCCGTGTTCTGGTCTTAAGATATTCAGGAAGTATTTCAAATGTTTTGATCAGTGTTCCTGCATCCTTTACAAAATAGGCTGTACAATCGAAATTTGTAAACATCCATTTATGGGGATTAAAGACAAAGCTGTTGATGAATTCCTTACCGTCAAGCATCCACTGGAATTCGGGCAAAATAAGAGCCGTTCCGGCCATTGCGGCATCGACATGGAGCCATACACCGTTTTCGCGGCAAATCGTCCCAATGGCTCTTAAATCATCGACTGCTGTGGCACTCGTTGTACCCAGAGTTGCGACTACGCATGCAGGTATATTGTCTTTACTCTTATCTGCAAGGATTGCCTTTCTGAGTTCTTCAGGATTCATGGAAAAATCATCCCTGACGGGTATTTTTACCAGGTTCTTTTTCCCTATGCCACTGATTTTGACAGCCTTTTCAACTGATGAGTGTGTCTGCTCCGAACAGTACACTCTAAGAATTCCGGTATTAGCAACTCCTTCGTCGTTTGAGATGAAGCCTGTTGCGTTTTCCCGTGCTGTAAGAACAGCAGTGAGCGTAGCAGTAGAAGCCGAGTCCTGGATAACTCCTTCAAATCCTGCGGGTAATCCGATCAGGTCTCTCAACCATATCATCATCTTTTCTTCGAGTTCTGCAGCAGCGGGGGATGTCTCCCAGATCATGCACTGGGCTCCGAGAGTTGCAGTAAGCATCTCCGCAAGAATTGAAGCCGGGCTTGTATTTGCAGGAAAATATGCGAAAAAGTTCGGACTTTGCCAGTGGGTTACACCCGGCATAATTATCTCATTGAAATCTCTCATCAGAGATTCAAATGACTCCGGAAGCATAGGAGGTTGCCCCGGTATTTTTTCAAATATGTCACCCGGTTTAACTAATGATCTGACAGGCAGTTTGTCAACATTTTCCATGTAGTCCGCCATCCATTCAACGAGCTCATGGCCATGTTTCCTAAATTCATCAGGTGTCATCCGGGATGTCTTATCTTACTGAATCTGCGAGAAGAATTATTTTATTTGCTTTGACTTCAATTACTCCGCCGCTGATATCAAATATAAGTTCATTATTCTCCTGGTTAATTATCCTGACCAGACCATTTTCGAGGGTTGAGATTATTGGTGCATGATCTTTTAACACCTGGAATGATCCCTTTTTCCCTGGTACTCTTACTGATTTAATTTCCCCGTCAAAAATTTTTTTGTCAGGCGTAATAATTTCTATTTTCATTACAACTTTTTAATAAAGAGAAGTTTCTCAATCAGCAAGCTATTTTGACTGAGCAAGTATCTTTTCGCCCTTATCTATAGCGTCTTCAATTGTCCCGACGAACATAAATGCCTGTTCCGGGTACTGGTCAACTTTACCCTCCAGAATCATGTTGAATCCTTTGATTGTATCTTCTATTGATACGAGGGCTCCCTTAATTCCGGTGAAAGATTCTGCAACCGTGAACGGTTGTGAAAGGAATCTCTGCACCCTTCTGGCTCTATGTACGACTAATTTATCTTCCTCGGAAAGCTCATCCATTCCAAGAATGGCAATGATATCCTGTAATTCGTTATATCTCTGAAGGAGTTCTTTCACTCTCTGAGCACAATTGTAATGAGCTTCACCTACAATTTCGGCAGTGAGGATCCTTGACGTTGAGTCAAGCGGATCCACTGCGGGATAAATACCAAGCTCTGATATTTTTCTGCTGAGAACGGTTGTAGCATCAAGGTGGGCAAATGTTGTTGCAGGTGCCGGGTCAGTAAGGTCATCAGCAGGCACATAGACTGCCTGAACACTGGTAATTGATCCGTGTTTTGTTGAAGTAATACGTTCCTGCATAATACCCATTTCAGTTGCCAGAGTAGGCTGGTAACCCACAGCAGATGGCATCCTTCCAAGAAGTGCAGAAACCTCAGACCCTGCCTGAGTGAATCTGAAGACATTATCCATAAAGAACAGGATATCACTTCCTCCGCTCTTTCCATCACCATCCCTGAAATATTCGGCAACTGACAGTCCCGAAAGAGCTACTCTTGCTCTTGCGCCGGGAGGTTCGTTCATCTGGCCAAACACGAGGGCAAGTTTCGATTCTTTCAGAGCGTCCTTATCAACTGTTGAAAGGTCCCATCCTCCTGATTTCATATTCTCAAGAAATTTCTCACCATAGTTAATAACTCCGGCTTCCAGCATTTCACGCAAAAGGTCATTCCCTTCCCTTGTCCGTTCTCCTACTCCTGCAAATACTGATAAACCTGAATATGCTTTTGCGATATTGTTGATGAGTTCAAGGATAACAACGGTTTTTCCAACCCCGGCACCACCGAAGAGTCCGATTTTGCCTCCTTTTGAGTAAGGTTCAATCAGGTCAATAACTTTAATACCTGTATATAATACCTCTTTTTCTGTTGAAAGGTCTTCATATTTAGGCGGTTTCCTGTGAATCGGATAACCACCTTTTTTGTCCAGAAACCCGATACCATCAATTGCCTCCCCTGTTACATTCATAAGCCGTCCTTTGATCTGTTCTCCGATTGGCATGGTAATAGGAAGGCCGGTTGCCACAACCTCCATTCCTCTACGGAGACCGTCGGTTGAATCCATAGCAATTGCTCTCACAGTTCTTTCGCCAATATGCTGCTGACATTCCACAACAAGAATGGATCCATCGTCCCTCTTTATTTCAAGTGCATCAAATATATCAGGCATCTCAAAACCCTGCTTTTCAAAACTAACATCAACCACTGGTCCGATGATCTGGCTGATTTTTCCGGTATTCTGTGACATATATTTAAGTTATTTATTTAAGTTTTTCCTATTTCATATTAACTTTCTCTTCCAATGAGGGAATTGGCAATATTAACAAGTTCCGCCTTCCTCTCGTTTTTTGCACTTATTTTATCAAGAAGACTGAAAGCAGCGCTAATGTAATCATTGGCAAGAACTTCTGATATGTTTTTAATATTCAGCAGCTCATATATTTCTATTACTTTTTTTACTTTTACATCAGGGTCAAATTCTTTCATGCTAAAGAGTTCATGAAGTTGTTTCGCCTGTTCTGTTGAAGCAATTTCAAGGGCCTTTACCAGCATGAATGTTTTCTTGTTTGAGATAATATCCCCGCCCATTATTTTGCCGAATATCTTAATATCTCCGTAAATATCCAGCAGATCGTCCTGAATCTGGAAAGCGAGACCCAGGTATCTTCCAAATTCGTAAAGCAGATCCGAATCCTTGTCATCGGCACCACCGATAATTGCGCCGATTTTGGAAGAAGCTGCCAGCAATGCTGCTGTTTTCAGCTCAATCATCCGCAAATATTCTTCATGTGATACAATGACAGCTTTTTCAAAATCAATGTCCAGCTGCTGTCCGACACAAACCTCAATTGCGGCTTTATTAAATACTTTAAAAACTTTATGAAGATAACGGGGTGGTGTCTGAAGAAAGCATTCGTTTGCAATAAATGCCATTACATCGCCTGAGAGGACTGCCTGGCTCAAATTCCATTTACTGTGAACCGTCGGAAGGTTTCTCCGCACAGGAGCATGATCCATGATATCATCATGCACCAGGGTGAAGTTATGAAATACCTCCAAGCCTGTTGCCGGCATTATCGCATCATCGATCTGATCACTGAACAGGTTACAGGCCATTAAAGCCAGTACTGGCCGTAATCTTTTTCCCCCAATGGAAAGGATATACTTAACCGGCTCGTTAAGTTTTTCTGCTTCCTCATTGTAGTCAAGATTCTGGATAGCCTTATTGACTAATTTTTTAAGTTCAGATTGACTATACATTCCGATGTTTCATTACAACCCTGATAATCAATTAATATTAACCTCTGAGAGCTTCTGCACCACTAACAACCTCGAGTATCTGATTCGTTATTGTAGCCTGTCGGGCCTTGTTATACTGAAGAGTCAGATCCCTGATCATGGTTGTGGCATTATCAGTTGCCTTATGCATTGCTGTCATTCTTGCGCCATGCTCGGCAACAAAAGAATCAAGAATTGCTTTATAAAATTGTATTTTAAGTGATTTTGGAATTAATTCCTTTATAATCTCTTCCTGGTCGGGTTCATAAATGTAATCCGTCGGCGTTGTTTTGATATTCGCAGCTGTTACTGTTTCGACCGGAAGAAAAACCTCATTGGTAAGATTCTGTACGGCAGCATTTTTAAACTGATTATAGATAAGCTCCACTCTGTCATATTCCATGGATGTAAAGCTCGTCATGATCTGTTCTGCAACAGCATTAACATTTTCAAAAGCAGGGTCCTGAACCAGATTATTCTTTTCAGGGAGCATACTTATTCTGAGCTTTTTGAAATGATCATATCCTTTCTTCCCTATCGTTAAGATCTTAAGATTTCCGGCTTTCACCTGTTCAGGATATTTTTCGAAAATAACTCTTCTTGCTTCCTTTATAACATTAGCGTTGAATGCCCCGCAGAGTCCCCTGTTTGAGGTAATAATAACTATGAGAATTTTTTCAGGCTGTGAAACCCGGCCATAGACGTTCTCAACTTCCGAATCAGAGAGGCTTTTTGAAAGATCAACAAGGAGATCATGCAATTTATTAGCATAGGGCCTTAATCTCACAATCTTATCCTGCGCTTTCCTCAATTTTGCAGCCGAAACCATCTTCATTGCTGATGTTATCTGCCGTGTTGACTTAAATGAGGTAAGTCGTATTTTTATTGCTTTTAAATTAGCCATTTAGGTTACATTTATTCCACAAAACCAGTTACTGCGGACGATATTTTATTACTAGTTCCGAAGCGACTTTTTCAAGCGTCTTGGTAATATCATCATTAAGTACCCCGTCACGAAGCTTATCAAGAATGTCCCGGTATTTAAGATCAAGTAATTCAAGATATTCAACTTCAAAACTCTTCACCTTTTCCCTGGGGATATCCTTTAGCAAACCCATTGTTCCGCAGTAGATAATAGCTACCTGCTTTTCGATAGGTATAGGAGCATATTGCCCTTGTTTCAGTATCTCCACGTTCCTTGCTCCTTTATTCAATACTGCAAGAGTTGAGGCATCGAGATCGGAACCAAACTTTGAAAAAGCTTCGAGTTCACGATACTGCGCCTGGTCAACCTTCAGAGTTCCCGCAATCTTTTTCATTGACTTGATCTGAGCATTTCCACCCACTCTTGATACTGAAATTCCGACGTTGATTGCAGGGCGTACTCCTGAGTTGAATAGACTCGACTCAAGGAATATCTGTCCATCGGTAATTGAGATAACGTTCGTAGGAATGTATGCGGAAACGTCTCCTGCCTGTGTTTCAATAATTGGCAATGCTGTCAGCGACCCGCCGCCTTTAACCAGATGCCTGATAACCTCAGGAAGGTCATTCATTTTCCGGGCAACCTCATCTGATTCGATGATTTTAGCTGCTCTTTCCAGAAGTCTGGAGTGCAGATAGAATACATCACCCGGGTATGCCTCACGTCCGGGTGGGCGACGAAGAAGAAGTGAGACTTCCCTGTAAGATACTGCCTGCTTGGAGAGGTCATCATAAATTATAAGGGCATCACGACCCGTATCACGGAAGAATTCTCCGATAGCTGCTCCGGCGAAAGGTGCATAAAACTGAGAAGCAGCGGGATCCGAGGCAGTTGCCAGGACAATTACAGTATACTTCAGAGCACCATGTTCTTCAAGTGTTGCTGCTATGTTCGCAACAGTTGATCCTTTTTGTCCGATTGCAACGTATATGCAATAGACTGGTTTTCCTTTTTCGTAGTTACTGCGCTGATTGATAATTGTATCAATTGCAATAGCTGTTTTTCCAGTTTGCCTGTCACCGATTATAAGCTCCCTCTGTCCGCGGCCTATAGGAATCATGGCATCGATAGCCTTGATACCTGTCTGGAGTGGTTGTCTTACGGGCTGACGGAATATAACGCCGGGTGCTTTTCTTTCGAATGGTAAATTAAAAAGCTCTCCGGTAATAGGGCCCTTTCCGTCAAGCGGCTGCCCGGTTGGAGAAATTACCCTGCCCAGCAATCCTTCACCAACTCCAAGGGAAGCGATTCTTCCGGTTCGTTTAACAATATCACCTTCGTTTACCTCTTCTGTAGGTCCGAGTAATACTGCTCCGATATTATCCTCCTCGAGGTTCAGAACAATGGCTTCTATTCCATTTTCAAATTCAATAAGTTCATTCGATTGGGCATTTGAAAGTCCGTAAATACGGGCGATTCCATCTCCAACCTGAAGTACTGTTCCAACTTCTTCCAGTTCAACTCCGGTCTGTATTCCCTCCAATTGCTGTTTGAGGATTTTTGAAACTTCTGCCGGTTTAATATTTGCCATATTGTCTATTCTTAATGTCTCTTTTCGTTTAAATTACTCTTAGTGTGCAATGACACTTGCAATAAGTTCTTTTTTTATCTTTCTGAGCTTATTTCTAATGCTGGCGTCGATGTAACTGTCATCAATCTGCAGGATAAAGCCACCAACAATTTCGGCGTCAATATTTTCCCTGAGTTCAACTTTTGTATTAAAGATTGATGAGATAAGATCAGTAATCTGTTTTTTGACTTTATCATCAACTTTAACTGCCGTTGTGAGAACAGATTCCGTGA
>Ga0302271_10000114_pt1 | contig 68766 bp, 50 predicted proteins | sample III_Bog_N1_1_FD_198767 | JGI IMG/M metagenome (GOLD analysis project Ga0302271, IMG submission 198767) | Peat permafrost microbial communities from Stordalen Mire near Abisko, Sweden - III_Bog_N1_1 | ecosystem: Environmental > Terrestrial > Soil > Wetlands > Peat | place: Sweden: Abisko...
ACTTAATAATCGAAAAGGGAAAGAAATGGTCTGATGTTTCCAAGGAGCTACGTAGTAATCGCACTGAGAACAACGTTAAAAATCGATTTAACAGCATTCTCAAAAAAGAAAAGCAAACCCTCGATGAATAAAAAGGACCGAAGAATGAGACAGCTCTTTCGGAGATGGAGATAATCAATCTGCTGATTAAGAAGTACACCCTTAGAATATCCTCTGGATTCACACTCAACTGCAAGGAAGAAGAAGAATAATCTATGCACTCAAGAGTAAAATTTCATTCCAAATAACTTCAATCATCAATTATTGAAATGGGTTCACACTCTTCATGATGAATGCACAATAATGATATTAATTATTTATGTTCATCCTCATAATCTTATTTTCTTGCTTTCCCTCCTTTTACAGTCGCAATCTCCAGTGAAAAAGATAGAGAAGCAGAAGAACAAACTCAAAGATTTAGTCGAGAGTGAAATCCGTAGTAAACAATCTCAACCAATCTTCCCCAGCAATAATTTCAATTTGCAACAGCTACATTCTCAATAATAGCCTCAATTCAGCAGCAACAACTTTGCCCCATAGCAATAACAACAATAAAGTGACTGTATTTCATCTGGACCTTTTGATCCTTAACAGCAGCAGCTAATTTTTCCAAGTTCCCAGCAACAATAATAACTTTAACAAATGTAACAACTCCCATTCTTACAACAATCAATGCAGCAATAACAGTAGTAATTCTCCCAACAACAACAATTTGAGCAATCATCTCTTAGCTTAACAATGTCCCCATAGCTTGAGAGTCCTACAACATTTGCAGTGCGAAACGCAGTGGAATTAGGAAATACATCTGAAAATTCTCGCAATTTATCATTGGCATTCTACGACAGTTCCACTCAAGAAATCATCGAAGTTGACCCACAATTACTTGAAGACTATACTTCCTCATAAGTCCGTATATAGCTCTCACAATACACCCAATCAATAAAGAGCTCATCAAGCATAACAACTCCAATACAAACACCTTAGAGCACATATTAAACCACATATTAAAACACTCCAAATTCTTTCTAAATCATGCTAAATCAGCTGTCTAACTCAATGGCAGTTTAGAATTCTCCAATACAATATCAGAATCTACCTAGTCCGTCGTTACAGCAATAATAATTCCTGAATAATTTTTCTCCTTCCAGCCAGTTATTTACTATCCTTGGCACACCTAATCAATCCAGATAAATTAGTAGCAATACGAATAGCGCTACAATGAGCTAAGACATGAGAAGCATCAATTAAATGTAATAATATCCTAGCTTCATGAAAATCAACAATCAGCATCCGTAGGTCTCGTAGCAGTAATTCGCTAGCACTTAATAGTAAATCTACATGGGAGCAGCAGCGCCTAATGGTTCTATATCTCAGAATAGCCAAAATACTTTCGCTGCACCTTTTTGTCCTACAAGCCCGAACAACTACGCCAATCACTGAAATAAGATAAGATTTAAGATAAAGAGATAGCATTTTCAATTATTTGTTTTGGACACAACATCAAAGAATACCATGAAGGAGAGTAATAAACTCATAGAATTCTATTGATAAATTCGATGGTATTTTCATGACAATATCTTGAGTGTATTTATCAATGAAAATTTGCAATATTTTAAGCTAATAATTCTTTGTAATTTTAAAACCCAATAATCCCTTTTATTTACTTAATATGTCCAGCTCTATCCATACAAAAAGCACAATATGAATGAATAAAAAATGCCAGAGATAGAAAGGGGGGAGATTGCGAAACAATAAAGAGAGAGATTTGAACCAATTAAAAATTTATTATTTCTTTGCAAATATTATTTATTCAACAAAATAGCAAACATATTCTTAATCCAATATTATGAAGAAAACCAAGGCTTAGCAGTAATAGCTGGAACTCCCTCACGAAGAACACGAAGAAGAGGAAGAGTTGGATTATCCGCAATTTTCAAATGAAGAAGAATACAGATAATACATGCTGGAACATGGAGAAGATGCAGAAGGTGGTTTTGGAGAAGATGAAGTTGAATTGTTTGAACCCGATCCGAATTATGAACCCACTGAAGAAGGTACACAAACAAAGAGAGTTTGTTTATGTGATTTTTGCTTTTGTTCATTTCTAACTTGCTGTATTTGTTTTGTTCCCAAAAGAGGTACTCTAATACGCAGAGTTCCTCGGCATGGAGTTTCCAGGTGATGAAGAGTTTATTCAAATTGCTCGAGATGGATTAACCGCACCATTACCTTAAGGATGGTGTATGGCTTAGGTTGCGCATGAAGAATAAACATGCTTTTTTGATTAGGAGACATAGCAATTCTATTAAGAAAATCCAAATGATGAGTATTTCAGACAGCAATTCTTAGATGAAAAGCGACTCAGAGATATTAAGAAGCAACGTGCTAATCCAGCTGCGTAATAAACTGGATCAAAAGCTAGATCGAAACTTAGAAATCTTATTGATTAATATTCAGAAGAAGTTGATTAAGATGGAAATACAGCTGCTGGTGCTGATGTTAAACCCAAAAATGACCCTAAAAAACAAGGAAAACTCAATAAACTTGAAGAAAAACCATAACAAATTGAAGAACCCAAATCAAAAACATCAAAAAAAGCAAATCAAAGTAATGATAAAAATAGCTTTGATGCTAATGACAAGTCTAGTAAGGATGTCATTGATACCATGGACAACAGCAAGACATTGAAATTAAAACTCGCAGAGGACAAAAAGTAACTAGCTGCTCTCACAAATAGTAAAAATAACAAGTATAACTCAGATTCAAAGCAGGTTAAAGATTAATCGATGGAAGAACCTAAGAATAGGAAATACTCTGAGCCCGAATTTGATGAAGATGAGCATGCTTTTATCGAATCAGATTAAGAATTGGATAAGTAGGATGATAACGAATAAGATGGATATTCTTCGATTCCAGAAATACAAGAAATCGAACAAGAATAATTGATCGAAGAAGAAGAAGAAGAAAAAGAATAAGAAAAATAATTGAGAAAATAAAATAGTATTACTAACAAAAATCAAGATAATCAAGAGCAAGAAGGATTAAAGTCGTTGAAAAACGCTTCTAAGAACATTACTCTCCCTGGATTAATTAACAACAATGCTGCTTAATTACAACCTTCAAGCTTATAACTAGAGAACAATAATCCAGGACAACAACAACAGCAACCCTAAAAATAGAGGCTATCACTTGAGGCAATTAATAACTCTCGTCCTCCTTCAACGAAGAACATATCTGAAGGGGTTAATGCTAATTCAGAAAAAAATGAATCAATTCCATATTCTTAGCCATAAGGTTTTTCGAATTCTTAAGAAAAAAATGATAAATAATAATCTCCTGGTGTGCAATCGTTGCCAACTGTAATATCTAAGAAATAAGGGCTTAGTCTGAATTTAGCTGGAGTCAATGGGGAAGGAAAAGGTTCTTCGGTGTAGTAAATTAAGAATTCTCAAAATGGGTTGGAGGATGAAACAGAAATCACACCAAGTAAAGGAGGTTCAAGATAATAAAGAAAACAGAGAGAATATCTGATTGATAGAAGTGAAGCAAAAGTAGAAGAAGAAGATGATGATGAGAGTTTATCTTACACAAACTAAAAGCAAGATGAAATCAGTGGAGGATCTGCATTTTCTAGTTTATCAGCTTAAGTCTCTCCAGCTCCACTGATACTCGCGAATCATAATGAGGAACTCCCTAAAATAGAGGAACGAGCAAGTGATTCCGATTCACCGCAGTCTCGCAAGCACAATCCAGCTAGTAGGCATCTCATCGAACACAAAAATAATGTGAATTAAAAGAATAAAAATAATCAAGGAAATCGGTAGAAAGTATCTGAATTGTTCCCGACAGAGGAGGAGGAAGACGAAGAAGAAGAGATGAAGTTAGACATCAGAGAAGAAAAACAAGGATTCAAAGCAAAAAAACCTTCAATTAATAATGAGAAAAATTAGAGATTTAGTAGGTAATCTTAACTAGAATCGAAACAAAAGAATTTATCGTCTTCGAATAAGTCATTACAGTAAATGAATTCGAGATGGGGCACTCAATCTGTTCAGCAATATAGGTTTGTGTCTGCTGTGGATTTCGAAGGCATGGCAGAGGAATAAAGTATGGTTTGCATTGAAGAAGGCCTAGATGGAGCTGAAATTGTTGAGATTGAAGCGTACATGCAGTAATTAAAGGAATAATTTAGTGAAATCGAGAAGCAATCTAATAAAGACCTCCGAGAGACGTAATTGCAGTATAATAAGATACTGTAAGAGTGTAAGGATGAAAGTGAGGATATTAAGAATGAACAGAGGCTTCAATTGGAGAAGGAATAGATTGGAGTGAAGACTTAATTAAGAGAGAGCATCTTGCAAGGAAAATATGACTAAGAAGACAAGGAATAAAGAAAATAAGAAGATAATTTGAGGAAGTAGGTTTAGCAAGTAAGACAAGAAAATGAAGGAGCATTGGAAGAGCAAGTAGAGTAATTCTAAGAGGCACAGCAGGAGAAATGCAAAGCAAAGATTGAGGATAGGTTGAGTAATTTAGAGAAATTGAGGAAATTAGCTGCGATCAAGGGAGAACAAAAGGAACAAAAGAGAGTAGATTTAGCACAATAATTTGAGAAGAATGCATATCAATAGAATCTGTTTGCTTAAGTGAATGCTGGAAGATAGTAGTTTTAACTACAAGAGATTGAGAGAAGCTATTAGACTGAAAGAGAAGCTCTAGCAGAAGATCTACAGAATTCATATGAAAAAGTTCAAAAAGTAACGAATAAAAGTTTAATAATTTGTTTTGGTGATTAGAAGTTTGTTGCAAAAGTTGGAGAGTGAAGAGACGCTGAAAGAATAGTCTAGAGGGTAAAGAATGCTAGCTGATTTGAGAGAACTTTATTAGAAGAAAGCGAATTAAGAACAGGAGTACATGGAGGGGAAGAATAAAGAATAACTGGAGGAAATGATGTTGGAAGGGAAAACACAAATCGAGTAGGAGTAGCTGGAGAGATATCAAGAGGAATTGGGAAAGAGGCTTGAATTAATTTAGAGAAAAATTACTACTGAACATGAGATACTCTCGAGTAGTTCATTGCGATAGATTGCACAATGGGAGAATCTTATTGAAAGATAGAAAAATCAAAAAATCATGGTAAATTTAAAACTAAGAAGAAACACATTTTTGTATTCATTTTGCAATTGAATAGTAATAAAAATAATAATTGGTTCTGCTTAATTGCTATTTAGGCTTTAGAGCAGCTTGTAGTGTAAAAAGCTTAAGTATCTGGAGGACAAGCAGACAGTTTGAAAGCACAAGATATCAGAAATGAAGAGGTTAAATTGCTTTTGCAAGCGGGTTTACTGTAAAAGCGAGAATTAGCTGATGAGAAATATATTAGAAAATAATTATCCAGAGAGGATACAGGATTAGCTAGAGAAAGAGCCTTGAATGATTTAAGAAGCAGGGAAAAAAGGAGAGAATTCTTGGAAAATGTCTTGAGAGATATTGATAGTACATTGCATTCAATTGTTGTAAATTAATATGCTACATACAAGGGGAATAACAATACTAAAGGCAACCTAGATGAAGCTAGAAATCTTTCACTAGTGAAGGATAAAGCTGCAAGGTAGGGTGTTAGTTTGATCAGAAGATTGTAGAATATTGGAAATTTTTGGTGATTGTTTTTTTATTTGTTTTCTTGTAGGCAAGTTTGGAGTGGGCTGCTTCAGTAAGAAGAAGAGAAGCTAGACATAGAGAGTGAGCAATTAAAGGATTTTATTGATCGGATCGAGAATGAAGACATAGATTCTACGCGAAAAGAGCTACTTCTTGAGAGAGCGCTAAGTCAGAGGAGCAAACTTTCAGAGAAGAGGGAGTAGCTGCTCAATGTTCAAAAAGCTTTTAATCAGGCATGCGAAAATTCCAAAAATGAGCAAGGTTTCATTGAAGAATACAGATTATATCAGCAATTAGCTTCATTGGTAAATCAACAAATGCAGATGATTGTTATTTAGAGATGGGTTTTCAAATTAAGATTTCAAGGTTTTTTGAAGAAAAAAGCAAAGAGAAGAAGTAGCTGCTAAAATAACTAAATGTTTAATATTATTTTAAAAGAAAATATAAGATAACTAGAAAGCAGTGAGCAAAGAGCAACAACACGAAGAGGAAGAATAAAAAGAACAAAATGGATTTGGAAATAAATTAGAAATGCCATTCAAAAGATAATAATATCAGGAACAAAACATACATGAATATAGTTCCTAGCATGATTAGAACCATTTACCGAGAGGAATCCAACAAAACAATTATTTGAAGGATCCATCGGAATAATAAGACCAAAAGGATAATCTAACTAGCATAATTAACAGGAGTACACAAAGAATCGCTGAATAAAAAGCATCCTATACTAATTATCTCCGCAATCGACAGCACGATGTGATTTAAAACAAAGCTGTTGCCATCAAAACACAAATCAATCAGCAGAAAGCATGGTGCGTAGATGCCAAAGCGCATGTAACCATTACATTTTAGCATTTATTATTAATTTTCAAATTGATTTAGGAATTAACTACCATAAATACAAATAAGAAATAAACTATAAAAGACAAGGCTTGCTAATTTCTGTTGTCTTTGATTAATTAGATGAATAAATTCTTGATGGACAGAACTACTGCGTGCTTCCATCTTAGTAGCATTGTATGAGGAGGGGTTAATGAAAAATAAAATGATGAAAATATGTAGCAGAATTATCAAGATAAGAAGAGGATACAATTGATGAAAAGTGATTTTTTTGAAGGTACAAGACCTGATTAACCATTATATTTTTTTGTTCCTTGTTCAGTTCAGTAATTCTTGTTAATATCACTTTTGCTAATATTTTACTCTCTAATTTGTTCCATTCTGTTCATTATTCTCAATTTATAGTATTCTAAACTGAATTCTACGTTGAAATGTGAATATATTCTTATCTAGCAATTCGTTGTAAACCATAATTCAAGAAAAATGGTGAAATATTTGCTATTTCGGAATTGAAAAACAATTACATAAAAATCATCCAGAAAAATAGATTTAAAGCAAAGACAATAAATTAGATATTGAATTTGTGAAGGAAAGGGATTATTGATAAATCAGCAGTATTTTAATTAATATTCCTCAAAGATAAATGCCTTAAATTATTTAGAAATCAAGATTTTAAGACTGGGAGTAATCAATCAAAAATACTGTTTCTATGCTTAAATTAGAGATATTCAAAGAAGAATATAAGCATAGTCATAAGAAATATGGAAGCAACTCATGAAAATGCTGAGAATGAGTTACATAAAACATAGTAGCTACATAGCGAATAAGAAAAAAACCACTGCGATGATAAAGAATTGAATTAAAATGAAGAGAAGAACAGAATGAAAGAAACAGAGATCGCTGATAACGATAACGATTGCTCGTAATTTCATCCTGATTCGACAGGTATCTTAGTCATCGGATTGGCAGGCAGCGGGAAGACTACTTTAGTTGATGTAACGCAATTATTGAATGCACTATCAAGTTGATGCGTTAACTTCGCGAATTAAAATACTAAACATATTTCAGCTTAACAAGCATATTATTCCCATAACTTTCACAGCATTATGTGACTAACTCTTTAAAAAACAGACACTCACCAAGCATTTGTTGGCGAGCAACACGGAATCAAACTTGCGAAGTGCATGCTCCATCAATCTAGACCCTGGAGTTGGCAGACTACCTTATTCACCGATATTCGACATCAGATAGACGATTAACTACAAGTAGCTGATGAGAGATGCATAACTTGGATCGAATGGAGCAATCCTCACAGCTCTTAATCTCTACAGCGCGCATAACCTTCCACAGAATATTGTTTAAGCTTAGAATAATCACAAATACATTACCATCGATACTCCTGGATAAATTGAAGTTTTCTCCTGGAGTGATACAGGGACACTACTCACAAGGACTCTCATGAATTAGATTCCAACTGTACACATTAATGCATCTTAAGGGAGAATTAATATCTTAGAATTTGTTTTTATATTTATAATTTTGTAATTTTGTTGCTGATTTCCTTAGGTGCTGTTGTATATGATGGATCTATCTCGATGCGGTGACAACGCAGCTAGCTTTGTGAGCAATATGACTACTTGTTGTAGCATTTTCTATCGATTGAAATTACCCATGGTCATTGTGTTGAACAAGGCTGATGTGGGTAATAACAGAGATAAAGTCCTCGCTTGGATCAAAGACAATTCTTTGCTTTAAGTAAATGTTAAATTCGATGAATTTAAACACCCATTGTGGTTGTTTTTATGACTGATATTTGAACAACAGAACGAACTCGAATCTAAGAAGGCAGCGCTTTCTGGGATAAGCAAATCATTGGCAGAAAAAATGAAAGAATTCTATACTTCCATACCAATAGTCACCTTGAGTTCAACGAATCCTGATGCAGAATCATTAAATCAACTCGTCGATTCCATCCATACAGCTAAAGAAGAATTCATGAAGTAAAAACATAACAAAAGTCTAGTGGAAAGAGCTTGATTGAATGATATTGATGGTGCATTTTGAATAAAAGATTGTAATACATTGACATGAAGGACCATCCTGAGATTTACAGCATTCAAGCAGCATTGAATGCATAAGAAATTCAAACTTCATTGAATGAGTACTTTAAAATGCAATAATTGAATAGTCACAAGAAGCACTCATAATAGTCGTTCAATGTCTCGCTCAGCTACGGTGGATTCTCTCCTTATGTATGAAAGCAAATAATTAAGAATTTGAGAAAACTTAAAAAGTTATTGCAGAAATCAAGTTCAATTTAAAAAGAAGAGAGAGAGAGAGAACTTTGGAAATTTCACAAGAAAACATCCCTGTAAAGATGAAGGAAGGTAAATTAGTGCTGTGTGAGTTCTGTGTATTTGTTATTTTAAAATAAGCAATATTCCTCTCTCTCTTTTTTTGTATTACACATTCCTTTTTCTTTTTATTCCTTCTGAAATCCAAAACATAATCAACAACAATAATATCTGCTTTTTGTATCAATTTCTATCTCAACACCACCACTCAAATGAAACAAATAATACCACAATCTTAACAATCATTTATGCTGTGCTTGTGCTATTCTCAGAAATATTTCTTCCAATATGTTATTTCTTAATTTAGCTTCAATATTGTTAGCTCAGCATTAATCTAAGAGAATATGCATATCTTTTTTCACTATGTTGTTGTAGTCGTTGTGTTCTCCGTTGCTGTTGCTGTTGCGGTTGTTGTTGTTTCTTCCTTTTTCTCTTCTACGACAAGAGTCTTAAGATTATACCCATGTACGTCTTTGAAAACGGGGCTAAGGATATTGTTGACCATTTGATGTTGCTCGACACGCGATTTCTCATTGAACAGTGATGACTGCACAACCATTCTGTACATTTATCCACAAGCACTTCCACCAACGGAAGTATCCTCAATCTTCACATAGGATGCGTTTAATTCCTATTTCAATAAATCAGCTATTTGTTTCTCCTTGGTTCTCTTAGCTTCTTCCACGACAGCCATTGTGCTGAATTAAGCTTTGCTCATCATCATTTTGTTCATGTTACTGCAGCGAGTGATGCCATTCGTGAATGCTTTAACAATAAAACCTTACATAATGGGATAATTTAAAGATATTTAATGGGGTTTTTTCCAGAGAAAAAATGTGCTTGCTTTAATAAGAATTTGTCTTCAATTTGGTTATTTATTAGTATTCGTGGAGATAGCATTAGGCCAAAATCAATATCAAGTGTTTCTCCCGAAAGTTCTGTTTGATTTCTATTTTATTCTTTTTTTCATTTTTTTCTATTTCGATTTTTGATTTCTCCCTTGTTCTTCTATCTTCTGAAAATCCCTTCAAGCCTCTGTCTCTATTGACTCATCATTCATATTATTATGCAGGGGATGCGTATTTCCACAAAAACTGTAATTTAGCTAAGTTAATTTGTTTCTTTTACTTGAAATTCATTTTTGCATCATCTATGAAAACAAGAAAAGGAAAATTCATTTGGGAAGGGGAAAGAAGGGAGTTGTGGAAGAATAAACATCTATTTTAACTTTATTCAATTTTTGTTCTACCAAGCTGCTATTTATCTTCCCTTAATAGTACTTGTTCTCGTTCTGTTTCAAAAAAATATCAAAGAAATAATATTTTTTACTTTATGAAATGAACCCTTCTCATAATAAAAGGTAAAATAAAATAAATCAAAATATGTTCATAATAATAAGGAGATATTTCTTGGAGCCTCACACATATCTATTTATTGTTCTTTTATGTAGTTTAAGTAGTTTAATAGACATGCATAGCGAATTATACAATATTTTTAAAATGCTATCTATTCTCATAAATCTAATAAATTGATCTAATTGCTACTTGCTTTATTACTCGAAGTAGCATTTATTCCCTAAGAAAACACATCCTTAGTATTAATGCTATTTTATTAATATTACTAAGGCTGTTGTTGTTGTTGTTGCTGTTGAGATGTAGCACCGTAAGACCAATTTGTATTGTTATAATTAGAATTCCAGTTGGTATTGTTAAAATTACTATCGCTATTTAGATTGCCTGTTCCACCAACTTAGAATGACGACCATTGATTACTTGGATTCTAAACAGATTAAGTTTGAGGTTGCTGCCATTATTGCTACTGCTATTACTATGGTACAGCCTAGCAAATGTTTTAAAAGATCATATAAATAAGAAGAAATCATATTTTTAGCTTAAATATTTTTAAAAAATTGGAATAAGAGGTGTTACTACAAAATATCCAATATATGTATTACCTAAACTTGTCCAACAGCTACGACAGGGATGCTTTGCTATTGTTGTACTTCCTCAGTCAAATCTAATAAGTCTACTTATTTGCCTTCAAGGAAAAGTGCAAAATCATTTTAATATTTTGAAATAATAATTCGAAATCAATAACAGAAAACAAACTCACACACATATTGATTAGATTATTATTTCTTACGAATCTGCTTTTGCTCTTGCGGAGGAGGTGGAAATGAGAAGTTTTTAAATGATTGCTGTTATTCGGTAGAGTTAGCAGTATTTGAATTCTGAGGGAACTGAGAAAAATTGCTAAAATCTTGAAATCCAGTATTGTTTGTTTTTTTATTTTATTATCCAGAAAATTAGCTGAAATCACAATCAAATTGATTGTTTGCTGGTGGCTTCTATGAGGGCTGAGGATTACTGCCGAAATTATTGAAGTTAAAGCCCTCGAAATCATTTTATGCAGGCTGCTTATTCACTGGGGCATCCTTCTTCTAAACAAAAAATCAATGGCAAAAACAAAATGATTAAAGGAATTGCTATTCATTCATTCATTCATTCTACAAAAGATACAAGAATTAAAGATATTTATTCTAATAGTTTTTACATCTTTGCTGCTAGATTTCGAGAATGCAAGGTTCAAGCTTATTTTTTACTTCTCGACCTACCTATTTGAGAGAAAAAAAACGAGTTTTTTCTTATTTTATTTGTCAGGTGAAAGATATCTTTTATCTTTTTTTTTGGAGATGAATTTCAAATGAATTTTACTAATTTAATTGTTTGAGCTCTTTCTTCTCTGATTCTGTGACTATGATATCTTTATATTCTTCACTTTCAGTCCCTGAGTCCCATTGAAATTACTCTCGCTGTCTCTCTAACCAATTATAATAACATCAGAGAATGCAATCACTCAGGATTATCCTATTTACATTGATCATATTCATGAGCGAATACTTTATTATTGACTCTTAGTTCATAATTGAATCCTTATTCTACAATATTGCATTCGTTTTCTTCGAGTTTAAATGGGTACTGAAAACTGCCAAGATTGAAGCGACTGCCGAAAAATAAACAAACAAAACCACCAAATTATTAGCCAAGATAATTATGCCAAAAGCACATGATATGATATTGGTTTGTAGATTGTATGTTGCTGTAATAATATTATTATTACTCTTCTTTTTCATATTTGAGGTAGCCATCAACAATTACGCGACGTTTTGTTGTCAGCATGGAATGCTCTAAGATGATTGTGTGTCTATTACCATTCACTGCAAAATCCCATAGATACTTCACTTTCGAGCTTAAAAGCAGCAAAAACATCAATATATCACAGTTATTAGGTATGTTGTGTTATTCTCTCAGCGAAGAGTATGCATCTTTTACCTTTTGATGAACTCACCGATGCCTTCGACTTCATATCGGAATATTTTGAGACTCATGATCAAAGTGTTTTTGATTTGCTTTTTGTTAACAAAAGTAAAATTGTTTTTGGATTTTCAAACAAAGGATTATTAGTTTTTTCCTTATTATTCTGGCTTTATTCGTGTAGCTTACACAGAGCAAATAATATTGTTGCCACAAGTTGATATTCACAGCATAAAGCTTTGAATATGACCATAAAAATGCAATAATGCTAATCCTCACAAAGAATTACTAAAAAAAGAGAGATGAAATAAGGCGAAATACATCATTTAAAAATTCATTTGAAATGTTTGAATCAATTATTTAGTTTCCTAATTTGTGTGTTCCACAATTCAGAATGGCTTAGATTCTCTTTTGGAGTCTTAAATAGACACTCACTCAGACATGTACACACGTAGATTAAAATTCTGACATTTGCTAAGCAGAGGGTATTCTATCAGATTGCAAGAGGAGAGAGTCCGCCCTTGGCTCTGACTTGATTGATGAACTAAAGACTTTCCTCAACGCTGAGATCACTTGCTACGATCTTTTTCTTCTCAAACTGTCGACAAAAAAACAAAAATGATAGATATGTTCTTGCTAACAGGAACTGAGCATGCTTATTGATTACCTCAGAGACATTAGTAGCCTTTTCATGGATAAGTAGAGCAGCGAACTTGTCAACAGGTAAGTCAGCTATCTTTTTCTGTTACAAAGAAACAACTAATTATGGATAGAAGTTCAAATTGTTTATTTGATTGGTTAATTCCTCAATATTTGGATACTTGATATTCCTTGAATGAAGAAGAAAGGAGTTCCTTATTGGTCTCAGAGACTTAATCAAGCTCTGGAGGGAGAATGTGCTATTGCTTTTGAATAATGCCTGCGTTCTCCAGAGTCATTTTAGGAACATGCTGTGGCTTCTAGTACTTTTCTCTGAGGGCTTTTGTATCGATGCCAAGATCTTTAAGTTGTTTCTCCTTGAGCTAGGCTGCATGCATTCTTGCTTCAAGCAGCTAAAGCTCAGTATTGTCTTTAATCGATGATCCTTAGCCTTAAAGTGTGTAATCCTTGGTAAGTTCAGAGCGATCAGCGCTTCATACAAAAATATGAGAAAAAAAAGATTTGAGAAAAATTAAGAGTAACTTAGTCTTAAATTGCTGAATATATTCTGTTATGCTACTCGAAGTTATCATTGAGATTGTCGAATTCCTTGATGATGTTCCTATCCTCGTTGACTGATCCCTTGATGTACACGTGACCAGTCTCGATGTTAATCGCTGTTCTAATGGAATTTTCAACGTCTTCTTGCAAGGTAGTCAGACTTTTTCTGTCAGATGGCTTGATGTACCCTCGATATGGCAATAGAACTATTCAAACAAGGGAGACAATAAAAAGTTAAACGACCACTGAGAGTTGTGAGCTTTTAGTTGTTTGTACGCATTTCTCTGCTAAGTTTAATCGAATGGGAGATAGCCTTTTGCTAGGGTTTAGTCAGACGATTTCTAAGTTTGTTTTTGATGAATCCTGAAGTTGTCACGAATTATGAGATAAGCTCAGTGTTTCTCCAATGAACATCGAAATAGTTAATCTTTCTCAAAGACTACTTTCTGATTTGGGCCTTAGTGAGAGGGGCTTCGTGTACCTTTCTGTCAGGCTCTAAAAAGATAAAGAAAAAGAATAAGGGAAAGTCATAAGCATATTTCACCTGAATTTGACTATGAAAATTATCCATATTTTCCCAATAATTCTTAGTGCTAAATTCCCTCCAAGTAAAATTCATTTCTATTGATAAATTAAGGGTCTGTTTCTCTCAACATAAGTTATTTTTCTTTCTTACTCACTAATTCCCTGAGATAATGATCCGATGTAGAAGAACTCGCGCCTGAATAAGTGGAACTATCAAATGCTTCTAGATTCTTTCTCTAACTAGGAAGACCCATAGTTGAAGCATGGAAACTCTTTTGGTTTTTAAGCTTAGCTCCAGATTGAGAAGGATCTGGACCAATATCTTATCTCAAAGCGAGATCGATGATTTTCTGCACAGTGTATTCCTCACCTGGCTTGAGCAGCACTTCCCTAGCAGTGTAGTTGGTCTTGATGTATTAGAAGAAAGGGTCTCGAGAAAGAGGCAGTCCAGTGTGCTAATATGTACAAAATGTATCCTGTTAATAACGCTCAAAACCAAAAATCTATTTTTACAGTAGGATGATCGTACAGAATCTCTTCGCGAGTGAGACCAGTTGCTTCAAGTTCTTCTAGTTTCTCATTGATAATGAAGTTAATTTTCTTCTTTTCTTCATCTGGCAGATATCTTAATGGACCACTTGGTGATCTGTAGCCTTCTACGAACGCTTTATACTGTTATTTTATAAAGTTATTCATTTAAATGTATCAATCGCTCATCTCTAGCAATCATATTCGCCTTGCTAATTCAGTATTTTCCTTACATTTTCATGTTCAGCTTTCTCTAATGTAGTCCTATGTTGTAATCTATCTTTGAGTCCAAGGGATCGAATGAAATCTAACTCCTTTTGCTTTCTCACCACAGTTGTTTCTGGTTTTTTGCCCTTAAAATGAGGGAATGCTCTGTCGAAGAATGGATTATTATCAAGCTCATATTTCAAGGCATTGATATTCCCGTGCTTCGTTGATTGCACTGATGAAAAGCAATGCGCTCTTCTGAGAATCATTCCACGATTAATGATAAACTACATTTTAATATTATCTGCTTTCCTTGCGAATATGAAGTCTTCCTTGGTTTATCTAATTCCTTCAAGATTTATTTGTTAGTTATCTCTCTCTGAAATTTCCTTTTGTTTCTATTTTAGCTTTGCGAATCATTCAGCCCTGAGATTTATTTGACTTGCGAGATTATTTTGGGAAATAAACAAAATCATATTCAAGATTCCCAAATAATAATATTATTCCTCTTCACTCCTAATAAAATGGACAGATGATGGAGAATACAATAATGTAGTATATTATTCAGTGGTCTTTATATTTTGATTAAATACAGCACACGATGCAAACACAGAATCATTTTTATATCAGTTTGTCAGAGTCGAAATGATATTTCTAAATTTTTCAGTTTTCATAACGAGTTCCCAGAAATTAAGGTATTTTACATTCTGCTCGTCTTCAGCAACACTCTTAAGTGCTAAGCAACTCAGAAGACCTATTCTCACCATATCTGCTGCTCTATCTCCATCGTTCTTGCTTGCATATGGCTTGAGAACATTCAGGAATACTTCTGAAATCTAATCGAGATAAGGTGTCACTTTCAAAGGGATTTTGTGCGCGAATTTCGTTAGAATCTAGAATCGCAAAATCTTAATGTCTTCAGAGGACTCATTGGCTAGAAAAATAAACAATAAATTAATCATTAATTTAAAATAAAATATATGCAAATCATAAGTATTTATTTACCAAACTCAAAGAGAGCTTCTTCGACTATTTCTCTCTCGAAATTCTCAGCACCTCTATAGTGCAAGTGATCGATAGTCGTTTCAAGGAGAGAGAATGCAGCATTTCTGACTGGTTCTCCATCATCATTTTTTTATTTAAACGGTCCGAAATCGATTTCTCGAACTTATGAGAAACGCAAAGCATCTCGCAAAGGAACAAAGAACTCTTCTTTATTGACATGCTGAATTATCGCTGAAGGGATGTTGAACGCTACAATGTTGAGGGATTTAAGAACTGCAGTTCTAATCCTGATGTCTGTCACTGATAGGCAGCTAAGAAGTGCTGAAACAAGTTCCTTTGTGTCGTTGTCAAGTTTCAAGGTTTTTTAACAGAAATACTTATAAGCGCTAACAGCTGTGAATTTAGTATTCTGATTTTTGGATTGAAGGTTAACTAAGATGATAGATTTCATCTCGTGAGTTTTCAATAGAGTTACTCGTCCTGTTAAGAGTCAAAAAAGATTAAATAATTTCAAAAACAGCGAATAGAATATCTTGCCTATTTTAAAAACAAAAAAATATTTGCTGAGCTACCTATGATGGAAGAGACAATGTTGCAAAGGGATTCATCTGAAGATTCAGTAGCTTTGAAGAGATTGGGGATGATGTCCAAGAGATTTTGAGAGAGTTACGAAGAATGTTCGATTATTTGTTTCAAGGAATTCAGCATCAAATACTACCCATCAGAAGCATTGTTAATCGCTGCAATCACCTGAGGAAGCACTTTCTCGAGATTTCCAATAGCTATTCCACCTAACGCGATAGAAGCTGCAGTGCGAATCACATCGGAGTTAGATTTATTATGGACAATCTTTTGAACTTCCAGAAGGATATTTCCCTTATCACAGAGGTTAGTCTCTTTACCAACTTCGCCTAAAACATTCAAGGCAATTTGTCTTCGTAGGATGTCCTCTTTTTCGCTGCTGGCCTGGAAAATGAAATCAATTTGTTTTGTTTTTTTCAAAGAATCAATAGATCTTACGATATCGAAAATGGAGTTAACAAAGGGTATATTCTCAGCTTACGAAGCAGGTGAGATGATTGCAGCAATCGTTTTGGATATGGAAATAACAGCTTCTTTCTAAGCAACCGAGAAGAGCTTTTGAATCAATGTAGCTTTAGGGAAGAGAGACTTTGAAGCAACAGCTGAGAAGAAATCATAAAGTGATGTAAATTTCGAAGTTGCTACGATTGGAGATGCCGCAAAAGATGAGGATAACTCGATCACTTAGCTGTATTCATTTCCAGTAGCTTCAGGAGAATTTACTACAACAAGTTTCAAGACTCTAAGATACAGCGATGCTACCCATGTATCTCGCTCATTCAGGAAATCACCTGCTCGCAATGCAAATTCAGCTCTAGTTTGCTGTGTTAAAGTAGCCTTCAACAGGAATAAAATCGTTAGAATTTTTTCAAGTGCTTCAAGGGAAGCAACTCGGAGTGACCTGTCTTACTTCGCTAGCAGCTAAATTATCTGCTGAGCAGCTTCGTTGAGGGTTGCAAGTTGTTGTTGCTGGAGTTGCTTGGTAGTAACCTTGTTAGATGATTCAACTGGCCATTTTTTCAAGACCTTCAAAACAGGGATCTTTTTAGTTTCTGATTTGATTTTATCGGTGATTGCTTGCAAGATAGATTGCTACTAAGCTGGGTCTAAGATCTATCCAAGATTAACTACCATCGAAGCAGCTGCACTTAGACAAGCTTATTTCACTTCTTAATCAGCGTCTGAACTGCTCAGCTTGCTTATGATACTCGGGAATATTTACTCATTTAATTATTTCAAAAATGTGTTAGCTCCGGTATGGCTGATCAATATGAAAAGACTTGATAAGCAGCGGAATGATTCAGAGACTATTTTATAGTAACTCTAAGACAATCCTGTTGACAATAATGTCAAGAGCTACTTCATGTCAGCTAATAAATGAGAGTTCTAGGTAGTACTTGAATTGTTTTGAAGAGGATGTTTCAGCAACTTTCGGAGACTAGAAAACGCACTCACTTTCAATTCATTCTGCATTCCCTTATTCTCAATAGTTCTTTTCACCAGCACTAATGCCTGAGACCAGACATTAGCATCGTTGATTACTTGGTTACTTAGATTACTTGCGATGCTTTCTACTAGTTTGTAAGCCCCTAGCTGCACTCCCTGGGAAACCTTCTTCTCCTTCACAATTATTTAAAAAATTTAAAATATTTTTTTGTTTCTTTTTCAACTTTATTAATTAGTAAAAATCCATATATTCCCTTCCCATTCTCTGAAATTTACCTTCTGCAGGATGCTATTAAGAGTGGTGAAGATTTCACTGATGATCTCGGAGATGTTGAACTCTTGCACTGCTGATTTCACTCTTGATAGGGAAGGTCCAGAATGTAACTCATAATCGAAGTCTTCTTCGTGTTTTTCATGGCTTGCATCAGACACGACAATCGCTCGAACAATTGTTGTCAAGCATGTGAACGTAGCGAACCTGATATTCTCATTGCTTTCACCGAGACGATACACAATCGAACTTTATTCATTTTGATTGGAAACACACTTTTTGAAAATGGGTGCTAGCATCTCAGAGTCACTTTTAACAAGTGTCTCAAGGATATTAAGTGCTCCTCTTCTGACTCTCCAAGACGAATCGTCTCCATCTTAGTCGTCTGATAAGTACTCATATTCATCGTCACCATTTTCTGGGTGATTTTCAACAACAACAACAAAATTAAAAAATTTGTATTAATTTTTTTTCATTTTTGATCTATTCACCCTATTGAATTGCTATGAACACTAAGCTAAAATACCTTCAATTTCCATGCTTGGTGCTAATTAAAACCTTGCACTTCCACTTGGATCATAATTCAGAAGCTAAGCTGCTAGTTCAACGATGCTAGGGAAGAATTCCCGAGAGTCATCTGGTGATCCTTTCACTAAACTCTCCAGGATACTTAAGTATGATTCGAACATCTCTGAGATGATGATAACTAAATCATAATCGTCATGCATCGAAATGTACTATCCGATATCATTCAGAATCGAAGTTATCAAGTGCTTTAAAAAAGCTCCAATTTTCCTAGGAACAGCCTTAGCTATTGCATTCAACGCATACACCACATAGATCTACTTTTCTCGAAGGTATGCTTACTATTTGAAGCAATACAAATCATATTAATAAAGAGAGATAATACATAAAAGTCACATATTTTTAGAATAAATAAATAAAAAAATTAAAAACCGAATTGTGTCTACTGCCTTCAAAAATGAGGTTTTCAATTATCTTACAAGTTAGTTGGCTTCTGTTGGTTTTTTGAGAGAAGCTATTAAATCCTTGATAATCTTCACAACTTCTTCTTTAGGTAGCATCAGAGTGAGATTTCCAAGGCAGCTGCAGGATTTCTTACGAAGCGAGTTTCTCTCGCCTTTAAAAATATTGTTCAGCAAGATTGGTGTGAGATTCTTCACGCTTGTGCTCTAGGAAACGAGAATAGCTCCCCATTTCTTGAAGAAATTGTTGAGAATATCGCATAATTCTTCTTGCACATCGAATTCTCTGGTGTTCTTCTTTTACTCCATTCCTAGATTTTTCATTTGATAATCAATTTGTTAGAAACTTAACTTGGGTCAATTCTTTGTTTTACCTTAGACAGCAAGTAAGAGTATTGGTGTGACTGCTTTGGAGTAGTTCAATGGTACAGTTGTAATCAGAGTCTTCAAGCAAGTCGCGTAGACATCTCGATATTCGCCTTTATCTTCGATAACCTTGGAGATCATTGTTTTGCTGACACTTTCGACTTGTTGTTCTTGTAATTTATTAATGATCTTCGATAAACATCTGATAGAATTTCCTTGAACTTCTGAAGAATCATCGTTTAGCTAAGTCAAGAGGATCTTCACGACATTCTCATAATCGAGCTCTCGAAGTTATCCGTTAAAAAGTGCATTGGAAAGATCATTAGCTGCCATAAATTTTTTATCGGGATCAAAGTCCTTTGCGTCTTGCAGCAGTTCTTCAAAGCGCTTCAAGTCCATCAACTAAGTGGAAGATTATGTGAATGCTTGTGATGTTGTTTTTTGAGAGTTCATAAAGTTTATGTACTTATTATCGATATTTTAACTTGATTTTTATTAAAACGAAAATCTGCTTTTGTGATTATTTTCTGTTGTTTTCCCTTTCCAAATCAACTCCAATTAAGATTAATAGCATTTGAAACTGAGAATGTTTTTCTATGTGTGTATTACTTTTCCATCGAAAATAGACGATCATCCATTCTTCAGAAAGCGATAGAATATTTTGATAAACCTCTCTTGTTTGGTATTGTATGCTTTTTTACAACAACAACAACAACAACAACAACAACAGAAGAAACCCAAAACTATGATAATTAATATTTTTGAATATACTCAAATTCGATAATCTATTCATCAGAGTCCATTCGTTCTTACTTTTTCATCAAATAATTCAATAATATCTATTGATTTTAGAAGAATTTCAAAATGTGTATTACCAATCTCTTGTGTATGTGATAAGTACCCCCAAATAAGTTCAAACCTTTTTTAATAGCTTTATTCTTCAATTTTCTTAAATTTTTAAACGAAAGATCGGAGAGATAAATAAATAAAAACAATTATTTGCAATCAGAAGCTTGGATCATTCTTCTCATTATGATTTCTGTTCAACTAATAAGGATATCCTTTAATCTAACTCTTATGTTAAAAACCATAAGGAAATCAAAATATTCTATTTCATTTCTTCCCGCCATTGTGAAGGTTATTTTTTGAAAATGAAAAACCAAAGCAAATTCAATATTCCTGCTTTTTCTTAAGTTTCTCTTCATAATAATTAACAGTCTAAACATTGCCTTTATCCTTTCTTCAAAAAAAAATAAATTAAAAAGCTCCCCCTCAATCTGCCAATTAATTCACATTTTCAAACTCTTATTCTCTCTTATCTTTCTCTTTTTTCACTTTTGAGTTCTGATTTTAATTAAGACTCTCTGGAATTATTCGAGATATCTAATTTCTTGCAAATTATTGAGAAAATATTGCTAATCTCTAAATGAACGCGATTTTGTCGATCGCTAACTTACCTGCTACAACTAGCAACGCAGAGATCACTTAGAGGTTCCGTGAAAACAGAGGGTTCTTATCTTCTCGTGTGTACTTTAACGAGCGTCTTAGCACGTAACTATTATGCCAAGAGAATATTAAAATAATTCCGTCACACATATTTTGTTTTGTCTAATTATATTTTACTCATTCACTAAAGGATCATAGGTGAAGTTGAATTTATCAACTACGAATGCGCTGAGTATGCTTTGAGAGCTATCTAAGCATATCCTCTCCCCTCCGATGCCTTTCTCAGAATGCGTAAGTTTTAACAATTAAAAACTGTTTATTTTGACTATCTTTACTCATGCTTATTAAAATATGTTTATTTGATGCTAGATGTCGAATACAAAGACTCATTTTTGAATAACACCAACAATAATAACAGTAACTACCAACCTGAAGACAATTTATTGTATGGCTAGAATAATAAAAACCTAAATGGCTTCCCATAATAGAACATGCCCTAGTATGATACTTTATTTTTTATCAACTCTCTTTCAAAATTCTTAAAATGAAACCAGGTTATGTTTTGGTTGATTTTGTGTTGTTTTTAATGATAATATCTATTTTTGTTTATGTGTTTTTGTCTTGAAATAAAGTACCAACATCAGTGGGATTGATGATATGAACTCCAGAGCAAGATCTGATTCTCGACCATATGCACCATCAATTCCTTAGCAACCATATGACTACCCACCATATTCTAAGGAATATCAGGGTACATTCCAAGGTAAATACTCCCTTACTTAATCCCCTCTCCCTTACAGTTATCACTTCTTTTTCATGAATAACAATATCTCTTTTCCAATAGAATCTAGTAAAATACCACAAGGATATTAACCCCAACTGAAGTAGCCTCTGCAATAGCCATCACAGCCATCTCAAGTCTATCTTGCTCCTCCTCCTGGAACAAACCCAATGTAGTAATTCTCCCAGCCATGCTATGATCAGTGAATAATTTTAAGAACAAAAGAAAACATGACATTTTGCTAATTATTTTAGAATTGTTACAACAAGAAAAGGGAAGAATTATAAAGGAGAAATTTACTCTAGATTCACTGAATCCAAACGAAATAATTCTGTTTTATGGCTCATGCATTTTTCTTAATTAATAAAATAGCTACGGCATGAATAGATAATCTGAGCCACAGCAGCAGTAGCCATCATTGCTAGGCCAATCATAATTAGTCGAGAATAATGCTCCAATATTCTAAAATAAGCCTCCAACTTCATTTTAACCCTAGAATTTCATTTAATAACAACAACCTCAATAACAATAATCTTTTCCAGCTCCTCCACAATAAAGACCACTGCCTCCAACGGCATCTTCGGCAACAACAGCGTCATCTTCTTATTAGGACATTAACCCATACAACAGTTCTTAATTCTCTTAACCAGCATAGTCACCATATTCACAGCCAATTGTCTAACAATCTGCTTAGAATTACCAACCTCCAAGACAATAATCATCTTCGCAATATCGATAATCTGGAAATGCACCAAATCATCAGTTACCTTCTAAGATACCTACCTAACCATAATAGCAAGCATCTGAGCGTTAAGAGTATTATCCTAAGCCGACTTCTTCCTCCTCGAATGCTATTCTAGGCTAGGAGTTAGTTAGAGCGGTGGTTGATCTGCACACAGCCGAGATGAACGATTACCATGAAGCAAACATCGCAACTAATTCCTTGTACATCGATGGAGTGCCACTTGATTCACATGAAAGGGAAGTTGCTCGTAAGTCACAAAATAACAACAAATTAACACACAAAATCAATCAATTTCAACAAAGATTTTAACTTTTTTTCATTTGTTTGTTGTCTTTAGATGTTTTCAGGCCATTTCCAGGGTTTTAGAACATACGACTGATCCGTAAAAGAACCCAAGCTGGCAGAGAGTTCTATTTTTGTTTCGCTGATTTCGAAGATGCACTATCTGCTTCAGTAGCTCTCAAGACACTCCAAGTATCCAAATAAACTTTTAAATTTTAGATAATTTAGATTACATAAGTTGGCTAGAATACTATTCAGTATTTAAAACTTATTTACATATTTTATTTTGTTTTTCAATTCCTTTTTGTTAGGGTTACCATTTCGACAAGAATGATCTACAAGGGTTGAAGCTCGCCTTTGCAAATGAAAACAGATTGGTTAAAAAAGTGGAAACAACTGGAAATATTGATCGACATTCTGACCACCATAGACACGAGGAACCAAAAAGACACAGAGAATACGATCGAGATTATTCCCCTCAAAAGTATGATAATAAATAGGAAAGTCAACATAGAAACACAGGAAATAGCCATAATAATTCAAGAGGGAGCAATTATGGAGCTGGAGATAGCAATAGTAGATCTTTCCAGCATAGACATTATTGATGATTTATCAAACAAATAAAAAAAAGTAAAGGAAATGAAGGGCTTAATCATTCCTTCGATTCGGTTGTTCTGAACACAAAACCACACACAAAGCTATTACAAATGAGAATAATAAACAGCTGAATAAATCAAGCAACGTTGAATGGGTTTTGTAAATAAAAAATATATAAATTCTCTTTCACCTTTTTGGGTTGCTTTTTCTTCTAAAATTGATTTGTTAAACAAAGATAAATTCATGATTAGTCTTTGTGACGTCATATATTGTTGATTTATCGTTACTTGTATTAAAGATTTGCTTTACTTTCTCTTAAAATCAATTAAAATCACTTACTCTCTTTGGAAATGATGATCCTCCCTCCTAATAAGAAAAACGTGATTGAATTATTCTCTCAGTTGATAAACAATAATATGTAAATTATCCAAAAAAACAAAATCAAAAACAGCATAAACAAATTTTTATTATAATCCTCATTAATGGAGCAGGAACTGATCACCAGGACACTTAGCAACATCATCTATGGTGGATTGTAAAACTTCGATAGACATGTCAAGCTCGAAGAAATCGTTGGACTTACTCCGAAGCTGCAAAAATCGCCAGAATATTTTTCTCTGGAAGTCTCTGAACGCATCCAGGCAGACATTAAGTAGACAGGAGAGGTTGTGCGTCTTTTAAATAAGAAAGTGATTACAATCGAGGACATTCATTTGTTGTATGATATCATTCCTGAGGCTGTTTCTCCTCTTGAAGCGCATACATCTACATTTATGCCATTCCTGAAGTTCATCTTTTAGTAATAGCTCCCTGCGACTACTAGCCATAAATTAGCAGCATCATTACTTCAGTCATCGAGTTAATTCTAAACAATTGGATGTCTGTTACTCAATGAGATTAACACAGTCACCTAAACTAAAACTGCTGAATTAGCAGTAAACAATTTTACAATAATCAATTTTCATGTTATTATCAAAATATTTTTCTCCCTGATGGTATTTTGCAGTGAAAGTCGCAGTAGTTATTAACATATTCCTTGAGGTTTTTGTTTATTTATCTTGTTTCTCAAAGGAAATCTCAACCCAGTTGACTTTGGATAAATCTTCAGGTGATTATATCCTAAACACACCATAAAATGTTTTAAAGTTCGAAAGCAGCTACAGCTCAGTTGCAAATTACGCAATAGTCATCGCTTAATATAATGAAACAGCAGTCCCAGTAGTTGTGCAACTACGTGATGATAGCTTACAGCTGCTAAAAGGTGTATCAGTGAGATATCTAGGTAATTCAGCATAAGACACACCATCTTTCGGAATTGGGTTCAATAACTATGTGATTTCCAAGTCGATGATTCTCTCAACTGTGCATTAACCTTCTCAGTAGCCCCTAGCAATTGCAAACTTCTCTCTAAAGCGAGATTTAGCATCATTGTAGCATTCCTGCAAAGATTTATTTAGATCTGTGTATCTTGGAGTTGAATACACGAAAATGAGGAAGCAATTTAAATCAGAAGGGAAAGAAGTACCAATTATAGACTATGAAGTGGTAAATTAGAGACTAACTGAAGCACTTTCTTTTGCTACTATTCAATAAGTCGCAGTCAACAGATTCGCTTTCAATTATTCTCTCTTGAGGGATAATCTCGTAAAAAAAACAAAACAAAAAGCGAGCTGCAAATCAATATTATTCTTTTTGGATAATCTTGAACATATTATTCTTGTATTTTTAACAATTTCTTTTGATACAAATAGAAAGACAAGAAATTGATATTGGCGGTGATATTCCTGAGAGGATTAAAGAGCAGACTGGAACAAAAGATACTTTTCTAAGTCGAACAGGTCAGAGAATGCTGCGGTGGTTTTGGGATGATGAAATACTCTGGATTCCCAAGCATCATCGAAAGACTGCTGATGAGGATTGCTGATAACTTGCATTCCAACTCTGCGATAATCGATTTATCTCTTACGTATCTTGGAAAATAGACTGTTTCTTTCCTCAACAATGAGAAAGCATTTCAAGATATCGATGTAAGCATGAGAAATATTTCACTTTTTTTCATTTTTGTAACTCTTTTATGGTTGCTAATTATGGAAGACTGAGAAGTATCGTGTGCATTATTTCACACTGGCATTGAACGAAACAGCACTGAAGAAGAGAATACAGGAGTTAGGAGAGTTTGGAGAAGAGAATACTCAAGATGGAATCATGATTCTCAGAGCTCTCTTCTGTGCGTAAGGAAAATAAAGAATTGTTGCAATTATTTTACAAGCCAAATTTGAACAGAATCATTGCAAAGAAGCTCTAAGTTGAGAAGATCTTCAAGGAATCAGGATCTAATGTGGAAGCTTGTCACAAGGAGCTGCTGGAGTTAGGCTATGAGTTAGTTGATGTGTTCTGCATTATGCGATTTTATGAGATTCATTTCTTCAAAATATTCAGATTAGCTTCAACAGCTATGAATAATCTCTACGTCAGATTCTACATCTAAAAGTTGATTGTAAAGAAACCTTTGATTAAATAGAGGAAAAACTAAAAACAACCAAAAACAGCTCAAATAGCATCTTTATTTTATTTGTTTTGTTACCTTTTTTTTTAATAGGATAATATCTCTATTTTTGGAGATATCAACTTGAAGTTATCATACCCAACTCTCCTAGAGCGTCTCAGAGAAAAGAAAGAAGACACTGAACAAGGAATCAAAAGTAATTACACCTCTTATTTGAATGCCCTAGACATCAAGCGCAGCAATTATGGAACTCTTGTTGGAAATGCAGCAAATCCACAGAAATTCTATGAGTAATTAATATGAGCAATAAACAATTACAAATTTCAATTATTAAGTCCCAAAAAGAGAAATCTAAAAGGTCATATGCTTAATTATTCTTTTTGCTATTTAACTTGCTTTTTAGAACTCTTTTACTATGGAGCTAAACTCAAAACAGAAGAAATGATCCAAAGACAGCTGCCGAAATACAACAGCAGACTATCCCCCTTCTTCTCGCTCAAACCAAGCCAAACCTTTGAGAAATGTCCTTGCCTGTTAAACCAAGTCATCAGCATAGTTTTATCATTTTAGTCTTACTATTAATTTGGAATACCAGTCCAAACTACTTTCATAGAAAGAAAGGAAACCTAAAATATATGAAAAAGAGTGATTTTTTATGTTAGAAATTTGAACGTTAATAATCTAAAAAAATCAAAATATTATTATTTTTAGAACAGAAATTGATTTATTTGTGATGTTGATTCTCACTTTGTGGGATACAACATTTATTATGGAATACACAAGCTATTAAATCAATGCTTGGCGAGCACTTTAAGCCATTTGGCGAGATTTGGGAACTTGAACTTATCAATATGAGCGTTCTTGATTGTTTCGTAAACTTCTTTGTCCTTGGCACCGAGAGAGTTGCCATCAGCTTCGAAGAACATCTTGTCTTGGAGTTCTTTCTCGAGTGCAGAGTACTCGATGTTAGACTTTATAAAAACAAATCAATTTCATATTAATAATGAGGGTTAATTTCGAAAAGAAAGTAATGTACAGAAGAGGATTCTTCAAGTTTTGCCCAGAGATTTTTCTCAACGGAAGACTAATGAGGGTCTTGAGACTTGAAGAGCTCGATAAGCTCATTGACAGTGTATTTGCCCTGGAAGAAAAGATAATTGTTAGAGGAAAGTTATTATTTTTGAAAAAGAAAATTAATTTACGAGTCTTTCTTGTTGATCACGGATTCTGAGATCAACATATCCTCCCTTTTGCTCTTCTTCACCAACAACAGCAATGTAGTTGTATTGTTCGAGCTAGGCGTTTCTGACCTTCTTATTGAGAGTACCCTCAGAATAATCAACACTAGCTTAGTAGCCTTCAAGAGAGAGACGGTCGCAGACTGCTTGAGCAAACTCGTTGACTTTATTGGAAATAGGACAGATTTTAATCTATCTGGGAGAGAGCCAGAATGGCCACTTGCCTGCAGTTTGCTCACAGAGAATAGCCAAGAATCTTTCTAAAGAACCAAGGACTGCTCTGTGGACGATGACTGGTCTCTAGAAACCAAGTCTCAAGTGATGATGAGCGACAGTGTATTTCTTTTCAACTTGAAAAAAAAAATATTGAGGGAGAAGTTTAAGGATTAAAAGAATTTACCTCCACCAACTTGAAGAGAAGTATCTTCTGACTTCTTAGATTTCTTAGCAATAAGAGAATCAGGTTCTTCTTCGACTTATGCAGCCATTTCAGCCATCTCCTTCTTCTCGGCCTTTGAGAGGGGAAGACTTTCTTCAGTGGTTTCTTGTTTCTTACGTTGAGTTTCGATATCAGTTTTGCTATCGTTTGCTCTGTATTGCAAGTTGAATCTAATAGGAAGATTGAAGTCGAGTTGAACGGTACCGCACTAGTGACCTCTATCAAAGGCATCATAGAGCTAAATATCGATTTTAGGGCCATAGAAAGCACCATCTTTTGGTTTAATAACCCATGGCTTTCCGAAAGCTTCAAGACCTGCCTTAAGTGCATTTTCAGCTTGATCCCACATTTCGATCTCACCAATGAAGTTATCAGGTCTAGTAGAAAGGGCGAGGCTGTACTTGAATCCAAAGAGACCATACATATAGTCGATAAAATCAAGGGTTTGCTTGATCTCGTTCTAATAATCAAACAATGTAAATTTAGCAAAAAAATAAGAGAATTTTATTATTTTCTTTAGATTTACCATAACCTAATCCATTGTGCAGAAGATATGTGCGTCGTCCTACTGGAAACGACGGACTCTAGTCAATCCTGATAAAGCTCCGTGAACTTCATTTCTGTGAAGGACACCGAAATCAGCATATCTGATTGGAAGATCTCTGTATGATCTCTGAATAGAGTCAAACATAAGACAGTGAGAAGGGCAGTTCATAGGCTTGAAACCGTGTTCTTCGTTGTCATTCTTAATCAAGAACATGTTTTCCTTGTATTTAGCCCAATGACCAGAGATTTTCCAAAGCTGAGCATCAAAGAGATTGGGTGTGATAACTTCAGAGTATCCTCTAATGCGGTACTACTTACGGAGAGTTTCTATGAGCTTATTGTAGATGTAAGCACCATTTGGGTAGAAGAATGCGCAACCAGGTGAGAAGGGATGGAAAGTGAAAAGCTCGTGCTATTTACCAATGTTTCTGTGGTCTCGCTTTGCTAACTCTTCTTGGAGCTTCACGTGAGCATCGAGCTCTTTCTTAGAAGGGAAAGCAATACCATAGACTCTCTGTAATCCATCGTTAGTGTTCTTACCAAGCCAGTAAGCAGCTGAGTTCTTTTCGACCTTGAAAGCCTTAACATACCCAGTGTGAGGCAAATGAGGACCAGTGCAGAGATCAATAAGTTTTCCGCATTTGTAAGCAGTTGTCACAGCGGTATCTGGGATTTTATTGGTAATAAGTTGAACCTTGAATGGGTTGTGCTTGAACAGTTCAAGGGCCTAAGTCTTGGAGAGGACGATTCTCTAGAAAGGTTGCTTTTCGCTGACAATTTTCTAAAAAGTTGATTCAATCTCAGCAAAGTTACTGTTGCTGATTTTTTCCTCACCCATGTAAGAATCATAGAAGAACCCGTTCTTAAGGGGAGGTCCAATGCAAAGATGAGATCCATAGTTAAGCTCAAGTGTCTCACCAAGAATGTGCGCTGAACTGTGCCAAAATACCTTGTTTTTTAGTTTTGAAAATAATTATTAAAAATCTTGATTTTGTTTGTTAAGGACAAATTAAAAAATAAGATAAGTTTATCTCGAATATCTGTTGTAATTTTTTAATTATTGGGGAGGATAATGTGAGAGGTTGAAATATTGTGAATTTCCAAAAAGTCAAATTAAAAGTGGATAAATGAAATTCAAAATTTCCCACGTTTTTGCCTAGCGTAAAAACTGAAGAAAGTAGTTTATTACACTTCAGTGTTATGTCTCATTAAAAATCAATAGGAAGTCATCTTTATATTGTAAATTTACCTATTTTCCTTCAGGGCATTCGAAATCGATGAGCTCAAAAGCGCAATCTCCTTCAAGAGGTCTTTCAAGATCATAGATTTCAAAAGCTTTAGCTTCATGTCCACCGCAGCAATCTCCACCTTCTTCTTCAACATCGTCTTCTGCGCTCACGCAGTCTCCAATCTTGCTTAATTCAGTGGTGTACTTCTTAGAATAAGTCACTTTAGCACCAACGAATTTTTCAGGAACTTTTTTGAAGATTCCCTTAGCAACAGTCATAGGGGTAGTCTCGAAGGCTTTTCCCTTAACCTCCTTACCGTCCTTGAGGGTGATAGTGATTTCTGGCTTATCTGCAGCAGCAATGATAGCTTGCTAAGCAGTGAATATAGAGTCGAAGTAAGCAGCTCTCTCGTCAAGGAAAGCAGGAGAAGGTTGTTTTTTGAAGACACCTCCAATTAAACCTTAGGAAGCTTCAGTAATAGTTCCTTCAGTGAATTTAGTTTTTGTATTTTGTTCAGCCATTTCTTGGTCTTTGTTTTTTTCTTCTTAAATTCTTTGTAATTTTTGATTTTTATAACAACAGAAATGATTATAATTCAGCCAAAGATTATCATTATTTCTAAGCGAGAAAGTTAATCACTTTAGCCTCAATTAAAATAAACAAACTTTCCCTTCAGCATCACAAGCAAATATTAGCCACTTCATCCATACTTAAAGTGTCTTAATCTGTTCTCAGGATAATAATCTTTTTTGATTTTATAAATTAGACAAATTTCTAGTTTTTATACCAATAATCAGCTTATTCGAGTGTTCAGTAAGAGTCGGCAATTGTCATATTGCTATTTTGTAGCTCAGCAAGCAAGCAGCATAAAAATGTCCATCAAAGACAAATACACAACTAAACAAATAGATTCATTCAAAGCTAATTTTTTCAAAATAATTATTCAAAACTAAAAAACTTGATTTATTTACTACTTTTCAGACTATTATTTATTTAAATGCTGTATTTCCTAAAATGTTCCTAAAGAACAATTGCTTTTGTTTGAATGCTTCGCTTCTTTTTCTTTTTTGTTAATGTCGCTAACGTTCATTCATATGTAATGAAATCATATTTTATTGAGATAATCAAATACTTTTTTTTTGGTTTTTTTGGTTCTATTCATTTAGATTATCTTTGCAAATCAAACAAACAAAATACTGAAGAAAGGCGAATTCAAAAGAAGTTTTTTAAAAAGTTTATTTGAAGAAACAATTACCACTACTTGACCTTTTGTATTGAAGAGACTACAGCCTCCCACGGATTGACACACACTAACTCAAAAGAGATAAAGAATACTGCAAAGATAAGTAATAAACAATCACTTGAAGGAAACAAAAAATAGATCCTGAAATTCTATGGACGTAAACAACCAGCAAAGGTAATAAACAATAACGAAATTCTTTTCTTATTATTCGCAATAAAACTTCCATTTATTGAAACATTTTTTGCATGGAAAAGATAAAACAATGCTAATCCCAGCAGCAAAAACAACAACAACAATAACGCTGGACGCTATTAGGTTATGTTGTAGTAAGGGTAGGAATTCTTAACACCCTCATAACAAAAATAAAAACTGAATTAAAACGAGGAATAAACCAGTGAAAACGATTTTCTCATGAACGCAATAGACCATTCTGGAGACTAGTTGTCTTCAGGGAGTGTTGTCCAAAATGAGCTTCCTATGGTAAGAATCTAAGATTTAAGAAATAATATGTCAGTTGTTTTGGAGCTAACTCACTTGTGGATGAATTTATTAGGATAGATTAGGTAAAGTCAAAGCGCAACTGAAAGAACAAGAAGAGAATCATAAGTAAGATTATTATGTTTTAATTGTATGTACAAATACAATGGCAAAGAGAGTGATGGGAAGATTGTTCTGAAATTGCTGTTTTAAAACATAAATTCTTTTTGGAATACTCGCTTTCGAATTCTTTCACTGGATTTTTAACAAAAGGTAACAGATTATCCATGTGGAAACAATAGGAATGATGACAAAGTATTAGCTTGTTTTCATTAAGCTTGAGTGCTCACTCAACAAGATGGCCAACATATTCAATATGAGGTATATGCTTAAAATATCAAAAATCATGTGAATAAAAGAGAAAAAAGAAACACATTTTCATTATTCTTCAGTATTCCATCAAACTTTTTTATTATTTTCTAGACAAAATTCCTTGAAGGCTGCAAGTTTCTCGTAGATCTCCCTTGTTTCTTAAAAAATCAAAGCTACTAACTCTTAATATCCTAGCAGATTGGCTTGTGCTTAGTTGAAGAAGAAACTAAATAAAGTTTTTGATGTTCTCTAAACTCGGTGCCTTTCGTGCACGTCCACAGCTTTTTCAAGGATCATGTGTTTATCGAGACTGCAGACTTATCACTAGAAAATATAATTTGAATAGGATAAAATCAATTCGGAATTTAACAACATTCTTCAATCGAAGCACGATCAACTATTGACCTATGGCAACACGCAGGAGCAACTCAACACTAGCATCAATATCCTCAAAGCGAGAGACACAGAACATCAATTCCTCTTGAAATAAAAAGACTCCATCTTAGCGAACCTTCAACAGGAGCTAGAACTCAAGCGATAAATCAAACTCAACCCCAATGATCTTGCTTAATCTGCTAAACTATTAGAGAAAAGAGTAACAAAAAAGACGATTAGTTTTAAGAATGATGCCAATTTGTATGATTTTATTCTGTTTTTTACTAAAAATAGCTGCGAGAATTAGAAGCCGAAAACAGTGATTTGCGTGATAAATCTGTCAACACAGAAGGCAGTGTGAGTCTATTTCTAAGGGAGATGACTGAGTTGCTTGATTAGCATGAACTCACAGCGAATATTTCCTCAGATGACAATGATGTCTATTCTCTGAATAGCAACAATCTTTAATAGAATATCTATCAAAATTAACTAATCAGTAATGTCATGAAACAGCAATAACAACAACAGCAGTAACAGCAATAATAATAGACGTTTTAGCAATATTAGTCATAGCTTCCATTGTAGCTTGACCATCAAATCGATGACGCAGCAGATGCGGCCACAGCAGCTAACTTTTCCAAGAAAGCAGCTGCTGCAGCATTCCTTGCAACAGGAGCTCTTCCATCGAATAAGTCTTTGAACAGCAGTAAGACAAAGCCTATTATGTTTCAGTCTGTTTAAGCTCAATAAAGGAACTAAATCAGCTCGAACAACCAAGGACAAAGACAGCAACAACAACAATAGTAGTCTTCTTATCTCAATAAGAATAATTGAAAACTTAAAAATATTAATTAAACGCCATGTCTCTTTTTGGACAGATAGTTTTGGTTGTTTATTTGTTTGCTGAACTAAAGCAGTTAAAAATTTCATTTTATTTTTTTCATTTGAAATCTTAGAGGGGAAGAAACCTATCAATTATTTTAGATATTTTTTTATTTTTTCAACTAAATCTCTAGTTCTTGCATGAAAACTCACTAAAGGACCGTATTTCAATAATATATAATAGGCGATGAGTTTATCTGCTTTTTAGACTGAATAGTCCTCTTTTTTCTTTCTAGTTTAAAAAATTGATTGCTTTTAACGTATCTTTAATAGTCTGATGTGTTTATTTATTTTTTGAAGATCTATTCTATTTAACTGCTTCATTTCCAAGTTCATTATCAAAAAATCAATTATTTTTGTTTTTTTTTATTGCTAATTTTTTTTCCTTCATAACTTTCTCTCTCTTTTCTATGCTAAATCTTCTATTTTATATTAATTATTTATATTATCCAAGCTTATGCTTGTTGCAGTTTGTATTCAAGATTAGTGTTATCTAGTATGACTATTTAATAAGAAAATATAGTCTTTTCTGAGTTCAAAGAAGGTTTAATTATTTGTGAATCCTCCAAGATATCGTAAATATAATCCTATGATCCAATCTGTCATCATACCAAAACATTCTTAAAACACTGACACTCTTCATGCTTCATTGTCCACTGTAACTGCCCAATAAAGATATCGCAATCCTTCATTAAATTCATCCAGCAAATCTACTTGGGTTTCGGATTTAAAGAAGCTCGAACAAAGATTACTCGTTGAGGAACAGAACACAGATGTGTTTAGCTTGCTAGCTGCTGAAATCAGCGATGTTAAACTTGCAGGGTAAATCAAGAAGATCTAAATACAAGACAGTTAAGACACATTCAATAGGGAGTTAGAAATGGATGATATACTAAGTGAAATAGCTGCAATACGCAGGTAAGTTAAGATGATATAAGATAAACTGAAAGAGAATGCAATGGATCCATAGGCAACAAAGCATTGGATGAAGAAAGCACAAGAATTTGAGTAAAAAATGGATGAGTTCAAGCTATTCTAAGGGTAAAACTTTGAATTAATCGAGAAGGAGGAAAAGGAATTATAAGAGTTTATTGAAGAGATTAGACAACAAGAACATATTGAAAAATCGAGTGAAAAAGGTGCTTGGAAACCAAATGTTGAAGAAAAACCATTTAGATCAATGAGGAATTTCATTGAGGAATCGATATCTAAAGATGAATATCCCCAGAAGAATTCCACTGAAGAAGAAGAATCAAGTGGAATAATATCTAACTTAGACAGGCAAAGTGTTGATTTTGATAGTGTTGATCAAACAAGCATTGCTGAGATTGCTCAGGGGATCAATGATCAAGAAATAGCGAGGAGATAAATGCTAAGTAAGGTAACAGAGAAACCAGAAGAAGAAAATGTAGGATTTAGTAATAAATTATCATCTGAAGATAGCAAAACTAATAATTCATCTAACGTTCGCTCGGGGATTGTTAGCAATAATTAATAAGAAATAAGTAGTAGTTATGTTGATGTCGTTGAAGACAAATCGTAAAGACGATAAACTAAAGAGATTAGAGCTGAGAATCACATAAAACAAACGAAATCAGAGATCATAGAGAATAATATTAATAATAGCTAATTTATGTAAAATAATATGTCTGAAAATAATTAGCAAAATAAAACATTGAAAACAAGAAATGCATAGAAAAAAGAAGATAGTTTGAAGATGGATAGAGATTAAATACTGACAGAACCACTGCAACAGCAACTAATTCCTGATCGATCATCTGCTATTATTGCTCTTTCTCCCATTAAACAAGAAGAAATCAATACAGAAAGTAAAATAACTTCATTCAATTCTAATTCTAACAACAATAAATCTCTTGAAGCTCGAAATGATTCTCTGATTAGAGTTAGATAATTAAGTCAAGATTTACATTAAAAACCAATAGCATAACCTAAAACAACTAACGATTCTTCAACTAAATTCAAGAATATTCTTCAATCTAACGATTCTAGTTTCTTTTATGACACTCCTTTGAAAAATAATAGCAATAAATCAGAAATACATGCATAACATAATGACACAAATCCTAGAAATTCTGCTGGTTCTCATCTCGTGCAAGAACTAGAATCTGAGAGTAATGAATCGCCTGGTAAATAAAGAGGATAATATCAATCCTCCAACAATTAAGAGAGAGTGCACCTAAAACAAAATGAACTTAATAACAGCAGCTTCATCCAATAAAATAGTCTACTTGAGAATTCTAAAGAGGAAAAAAGCATCAAACGTAAAATAATATTAATTAAAAAGAAAAATAACGATTCAGGGAATATATTCTCGATCAAGAATCATAATATTAATACTAGCAATCCTACAAATTACATAGATATATTAAACGAATAAATTTAAAAATCGCAAGCAGCATAGTATCAACAACAACAACTCTTACAGAACTAAGACAAAAAGCACATCAGATCAATATCCCTCCCTAAACCAAGAGATAAAAGTTCTTCATTGAATAAGAGAGCAATTACTTCTAACTAACTCTCCGAAGAATGTTGCTAAGAAGTCAGTCGATTAGCTAAAATCATAGCAACACAAGCAGAAGACGAAAAAGACGCAGAATAACTTAAAAATTGTGTCAAAAAAATCGAAGAAGCAATCGAATAAAATGGTGGAATGTAATGTGGATGGGATGATTTAGAACACAGATGCTTTGTTTACTTTGTCAAAAAATACGGATACTAATTTCATGCTTTGAATAAGCTTTTGAAAGAAGATAAAGGTCTATAAGGTTTGTTTGGAATACCAAAAGGCGCTATGATTGAACACTTATAAAGAGTTGAATTTAGAAATGAATTGTTAAGCTAAAAGGCTAAGTACATCAGCGATTTTCAGTAAGTCACTTCAAGGATTGAAGCAAGTAAATAACTCTAACTCTAACATCAAAAAAAGCAACAATAATTTAAATTCCTGCATAGTCCTTCACCGAAACTGTTCAAGAGACTTAATATCCACTCCTCCGAAGGTACTTCCAAGTATTTAAGAGTCACTCCTGAATATAAAATAGATTACAACATTAGAGGGATTTCTTAAGATCATCCTCCAGCGGCATAGATTATCTATCATAAAGTTAAATAAGACTTTAAAATTCCCTAAATCCTATCAACGCCTTTAAAAAACTACAGAAATACTACTAAGAGTTTGTCTCCTGAGTCCAATAGCAGTGTAAATAATCTGAATAGAGACAATTAAGAATTGGAGGAGATGAGAAACAACCTGCAAGCTAAGCTAGATTAGCTGAATTATCTGAGGGCACAGACTAATTCGAAGAAAATTCCTAGATATGTTTATAAAAACTAATAGTTCTTCACTCCTTAGCTTGGAAGGAAGAATCGTAATTATTCTCCTTCGCTCTTAGCAATGTCATGATTGTTTTATTTTCTTTTTAATGGCGTCATTTTTCCACAAATTTTCATTTCTTTTTCAAATGTGCATATTTTCATTAGCTTTTGTAGATCGAAACAACACTTAACATTTGCAGTCATTTATGATATTTTCTTGTTTTTTTCTTGAATATTGGTTTATCTTGTGAATTGATCATGTTTGATGTGGATTAATGAGACACGACTCTTTTTGGCTAGATCCTTGGCAATAATACTCTGAAATAATATAACCTAGGATCAGGGATATTCCATGCAGATTTTCCTCCATTTTTCTATTTCAGTAAGATAGAATTATCTGGATACAAAAAACAACTAGCTTGTTTTTGTGAAATTAAATCCTGAAGAAGGATAAAAAAATTAGACTCCATTGAGTGGGGGTTCCTTTGATAAATTGAATTCGATGCGATTCTGACGGTTAGAGGAGCACAATGAATAACGTTAGTTTTTGCTTGGAATAAAAGAAGGATTAAATACCTTTTTATCTTTCATTTTTTAAATGGATTTCCAAGTGGAAACTTATGCTGAATAATAATAGAACACACTGAAATTTAGCAATTTGAATTCAATAAAAAATTTATTGCGATTTTTGAAGATAACAATATGAGAATATTATTAAAAAGAAAAATGTGTTTTATTACATTTAATTTAGCCGTTCGAGACTCTAAAAAGCAAGGAGTTAATGGGGGGATAAATCAATTCCATATTTACATAAGAAGTAAGATAAGATTGTAAAAGACATCACAGCTTCCAATATCGTTTATAGGATATATCAGAAATCACCCTCCAAATTGAGCACCTTCTTGGTTCACATCCCTAAATTACTACTGACACCTAAATTAGAAGCCACAATCTCAAAATTTTCTTTTAAGTCCCCAGGAAATATCTTTTGAAAAGAATAAAAAGAATAAAATTCCAAGCACAAATAAATTATTTCGTTTTTATTCCTAAAAAATGGATACAATTCTGAAGACTCTCTCTTCACTGCAGTCACTCAAGGTGTCAGATATCCTTGAAGGATATTAAACGCTCAAAGGCCATGTCTATACCGTTTGCCATCCATTCACTCATCCATATGAGCAACAATATTAGATGCTCACAAGAACTTACAATCTCGATTCTTTTGATCAGCTAGCACTGCTGGTTATCGTTCTTTTAGCTCTCTACAAGCTAATTTAACTTTCCTCGGCCACAATTGCGTTCATTTTAAGAGGTATTCAAACATTTTTTACTTAATAATATTATGAAACCATTATAAAACGAAATGAAAGAAATTAACTAAAAGATCCGATTAAATTAAAAAGAAATTTTTGAATTTAGATGTGAGAATTATTGCATCATTTTATTTCTCCCAGTATTGCGAAATTAACTAATCTGTTTCTCTCTTACAGTGAAGGAAAGAGGCATAAAGGCATCTCTTTTTAATTTCGCGGTCACCTATATTCCCTTTGCGAGAAACAAATTGGAAACGGATCTTAAGAAAACAGAAGCCGAATTCTATCAGTATTGCTGCAAGAATACAGAAAAAAGATGCCCGAAACTACCTGCAAAGGGCATGAAATCTGCATCTCTATAAAAACGAGTTCTTGAATGGGCTGAAAGAGACGAAAAGATATCAGGCACAGGAAAAGTTTCAGGATCTCGTTACTGCAGTGATATTGAATTCGAAAATGAAGTCAAGGAATTCACAAGTAAAAAAGAAAAAGTTTGCTTTTTGATTTTTAAATGGAACTAATTTAAACTTGTTAACAGAGGAGTTCATGTACCACAATCCATTGCACTATGAAATCTTCCCAGCAACAAGACAAATGGAGGCAGAGATTGTTAGAATGACTGGAAATATGTTTGGGACAGATGACGGATTCGGCTACACTACAACAGGAGGCACAGAGAGTATCTTAATGGGAGTATTAGCTCATAGAAATTATGCTGCTAAATACCGCAATATCACTAATCCTAACTTGTAAGACAATTATCAGATCAAATATGTCTTGTTTATTCCAAGTTTTTTGATCTTATTTTTGATAATATTTTTTGTTTTTAACCAACATAGAGTCCTCCCACTGACAGCTCATCCTGCATTCATTAAGGCTTGCAATTTCTTCAAGATCGAATACAGGAGAGCCAAAGTCGATGAGAATTCTGAAGTCATTATCAGCGATGTTAAGAAGCGCATAGATTCTAATACTATCATGGTAAAAAATGATCATAAAAATAATTAGATTTTTAAGAATCAGTTATTTAACATTCTCTTCATTTTATTTTCCTATGAAAAAGCTGGTCGGATCAGTCCCAAATTACCCACATGGTGGAATTGATAATATTCCAGAATTAGCAAAGTTAGCAGTGGCTAGTGGTGTAGGCTTACATGTGGACTGCTGTCTTGGAGGGTTTGTTGTAGCTTTTGCTAAAGATTACGGACTTAACATTGGACCTTTTGATTTTAATGTTAAAGGTAAAAATAATGCCAATAATAGTGATAAAATAATTTTATCTTTTTTTTTTTACGCCTTTTTAGGAGTTACTTCGATCAGTTGTGATCAGCACAAGTATGCATTAGCTCCTAAAGGAATATCAACTATTTTGTTCAAAACTAATCTTCTTAGATCAATGTCATACACCTCAGTTAGTGACTGGCCTGGTGGTTTCTATGCTACTCCTTCTGTTTGCGGATCAAAAGCAGGTGGACCAATTGCGGGGGCCTGGTACGCTATGATGTACAATGGAAGAGAAGGGTAAATAAATATTTTTTAGTATTAATTAAGTTCAGTCACTAAATTCACTGTTTTTATGTTAACATTCGAAAATGAAATAGAATAAATAGGTTATTCATGGAACCACTGCTTTTTTCATTTTCTTATTTTACTTTTCAAGTTTTTCCCCCTCTTTTGAAGCATTCTTTTATTCTTCATTTTTTATTTAAAGTTACGTGGAGAAATCAAAGATTATCACAGGAGCTGTTCAACAATTAGCCAAAGCAATTAACGAACTACCTGAATTATCTGAACTGCAAACTGTTGGCCATCCCAAACTATGTTCCATAGCTATCGTCTACAAGAAGGGGACCAATAGAAATATCTATCATCTTGAAGGTGCACTTTCTTAACTTGGATGGAAGCTCTCGGGAGTCCAACTCCCACCTGCCATTTAGATTTCTGTTAATCACGGAATTGCAGGAAAGGTTAAAGAACTTATCAGAGATCTCAAAACCTGTGTGAAAGATGTAACCAAAGCAATCTGCAATCTTTTTTCGTTATTGATTAATGATTTACTTTAACATTTTTGCAAGGTTGCTGAGAATCCAGAAAAGTTTAAGAATAGTTCCAGTGCTTCAATGTACGGTGCTTCTGTGAAAGTCCCAGATATGTAGACACTCGACAGAGTCCTAGATATTGTCATTGACAGCTTTTTAAAGTTATGATCGGAAATGACAAGAGTCTGATAAGAAATGATATGTCATTTCATTTATTTAAAAATATTTCTTAAAAACCAACAACAACCAAACTTTTTTGACTTTTAAAATATTTTCTGAAAAGAGGTTATTTTTGTATTGAAACAGTAAAAAAAGGGAATGGATATTTTTAAAGACAAAAGGGGCAATATTAAACATTTTGCAGAGTGATTATGAAGAAATTATATTAAAAAAGGACTCACATATTTTTTATTTGATTATGCAATAATATCTTTCAAAGAGAACGTTGCAATATAATTGTAAATTCAAAAGCGAAGGTATTTGATTGATTGATCGCGGGTGGAGCAGAGATTAATTCGAAAAATAAAAGAGGAAAAGTCTTTGAAAGATAGAGAATCAGAAAGAAGAAAAAAAAATATACAAGAGTTTCTTGAAGATTTAAAAAAATGATAAAAATAAGCTCTCAAAGCAAGCTGAGCTTAGTGAACAGAACTGGAAAGCTAGAAGCAAACTAGACTCCAAGTAATTCAAAATATATATATTCATGGTTATTTTGTTATGCTCATCAATCATTTGAAATTTCAACTTTAAAGGAAAAGATGGCATTTGTGATGTGATAAATTTTAAAACATTAAAGAAAGGCAATTGGCATTCATTTTAACTCGCCTTCGATACTAAAGGTATGCATTCAATAAATGAAAGAAGATTATTCATTCTAAAATGCTATCTTTTAATTTTACACCTTGGGGACTTTAAAAAGGAGCAACTTATGGATGCCTTGACAAAGCTGGTAATGTAACTCTGTTTTACATGGGCAAGAATCGCTACACAAATCTCGATGTGCTGGTTAATTCCTCAAACTTAACGTTTTTAGGTAGATTATTTGAGAAAAAATAGTAAAATTCTCTTCATTTTTTAATTTTGTGGTATTTCATGAATAGATAAAGACACTGGGTTTTTGCTTGTTGCATTCAGTGACTGCTCGATTGGAGTCTACAATATTTTGAGTAACACATATCAAACAGAAAATTAAGCTGACATTTTAAATATTTGTCATATTTTTTGCAGGTGGTAAGTAGGGAGCAACACTCAAATGGCATAGGTTCAAAATCAACAGTAATCACATTTTAATTTATCATTATTGTTAAACATGTATTTTCAATTGCCTTTTTGAATCTTTAACAAAAATAGAGCTGCAGGTGAATTACTGTTCTGGAACATTACTCTCCGTTACAGCAGATGACTGCGTGATTTGGGATATTTACACATATTCAAGAAAGAAAACATTTTTTCCTAAAAACACAAGATTTGTGAATGGTTGTTTGACTTCCTCTGGCGAACAGCTTCTGACCTATTCACAAGTAAGACAATAGTTTCACTGGAATAAATTAAATTCATTCAATGATATTTTCTTTTCTTATTTCTAAACAACAAAAGGATGGATTTGTCACAAAATACATAACTGAAGCATAAACAATAGACTAAGTTGTAGACACAAATATCAAGATAAAATCTGCTTTGCTGGAAGAATCAGTCGAAGGAGAATTCGTTGCATTAGCAGGAGATAGTGCATTCTGTTTGGTTGCTCAAATAAAGGATTTAGTGTTTGAAGCATTTGAGCTCCCTAACTAAATAAAAAATGTTAAAAAAATGAAATTTATCCGAAATGGACTCCTCACTCTTCTTGGAGATGATTCCAAAATATACACTTTTGGAGTTCGCAACAACATGGAGATCGTGTTAGCCTTTGAGCTGCCAAACAAGAAGGTATCACAATAGAATTTTTAGACTCTATTTCTTGAAAATCATTTTGATATATGTTTCGATGTTTTTAGGGAATCGTTGACTATGATTTAAGCATTGAAGCGAAACATCTTGTGATCATCAGTGCCTTAGGGGAGAAATATGTCTATGATTTTTACTAGCTTATTGCTAATTAGAGAGAGTAAATCAATTTAAATATATCAATCACAAACTTCAAAAAAGATTAAAAAAATCACAATAATTATTACATAATTTAACTCATTTTCAAGATGTTTTTTTAACAAAGTATTTTTGTTTTCCAAAAAAAAAGCGATTAAAAGGATGCTACAATGCGTTATGGTAGTTTCTAAAGACAGACTCTAACTAGAGTAGATTTGAGTGCAATGAGACAAACTAATTCACTTAATACATTGAAGAAAACTAAAAACACAAGAGGCATAAATGATAATTAAAACTAAAGTGATAATGACAGCAATTCCGAACCTAATGTCATAGTATTAGATAAAATCGGTGGAAGCTCAAGAGGCGTCTAAGTATTCGTAAATGGTAAAAAATAATCTTCAGGAACAGGCAGCAATACAAATCAATAAGAAGGTTCATTCTTTGATAAAACTCGTTTAAATGATTTCCTATCGAGATTTGGAAGTTTCCCAGAAGAGCATCGATTGACTACTTGGAAATATGTACTTGATTTACCTTGTAATTACGAAGCTTATGACAATCTCGCAAGGAAAGGATTACACAGTAATTATTTACAACTAAGTGAAGTGTTCCCAATTAAATCATAGAGACTCTATTCTCGAACTCAACGAATCCTTTCAGCACTCACGCATTACTGTCCTGTGTTTGCTTCTATTGACGTGCTACCTGCGATGATTTTCCCTTTCGTTTAACTATTCGGTGCAGATGAAGCGTTGTGCTTCGAGATTTGTTTATCCTTTTTGATTCAATGGGGATAACATTTCTTTGAGTTTTCTCCAAATCCGCCAGTTAGCTTGCTAAAAGCATTTTTAGAGATTCTTTAATTGCATGATCCAGATCTGCATGCTGCATTTGGAGCTAATATACCAAGGGCTCATCTGTTTAATCTCCTCTGGGGATCAATTCAAGTTGTTCTCACTGATATCCTACCTCGTTCAGAATGGCTTTGCTTCATAGATCAGCTGGTTCTCAACAAATCCTAACCTGATCTTCTTTTATTCTTCTTAGTTGCGTATTATCGATATCTGAGAAAGTATTTGCTCCAAGCTACATCCGCTGAATCATGCAGAGCTTTCTTTTAGAAAGATCATGGAATTCGCGCTTAGGTTCTGTTTAAAGAAGCAATATCTATGAAATAAACGACACCTGATGACATACCTTCATCAGCGATATTTTAAGATAATCTACCATTGACATAAGATCAATATCCGATTTTCAACTTCTTTCCAAAGTTTTCTCTTGATCAGCACAGAGAGATTAGGGAACAAATCATCTAAGATGAGATAAAAGCAAATGAAAAAAAGAATACCTTGCTGGAATTAGAACAGCTTCAAGAGTAGTTATTGAGTTTAGAAAAACTACAAGAAACTAAAAAACAAGAGGGTTAATATCATCAAAGAGAGAGGAATGAGATCATCGCATATGAATAAGAAATGAGATTGGCTAGGATTACATAAACTGAATAGGATGTGAGATAATCGAGATTAGAGCAAATGTAAAAATTAGAGAATGAATCTAGAAAGGCAATTGATCTTGCAGCGATGGCTAGAAAGGAAGAATTAGAATATATCGAATAGAAAATACAAGAAAAGAAAGCGATTGATAATAAATTCATTGCTTCGAAACTTGAAGAAGAAGCACTCTTGAATTTGGAGCTTAAAACTGCTGGGCGACTCAATGAGATTTTAGATGCGAAGACGAAGTAGGAATCAAAAGCAGCGTTGAGTCTTCATTCAGATTTAGCGTAAAGATAAATGGATCTGAGATATTAGAGACAATCGAGAGAAATCGATTAATAACTGGAAGAAGATGAAATCAGAAACTCCCATGTGATTTAACGGCAAACTGTAAGCAGAAAAGAAACAAATAATTTTAAAAAAGAATGGATAATGATAATTTTATTTTTTGCAGCTCCAAAAAGCAATCTAAGATGAAATAGCAGAATAAAAGCATGTCGAGGGAAAGCTCATGGCTTATGAATTCGAAAGGGAACTTAAATTAGCTGAACAAGAAAGAGAACGAAGATTGCGAAGACTCGAAACAGGCGAATCATTAAAATCACAAGAATTCTTACAAGTCTACGCTCTTCAAGAAAACGTCATTCAAAATGGATAAGAACAATATTTCAGAGACATTACAGCAAGAGACTAAGAAGCAGCTAGGAAGAGATTGGAAGAACGATAACTTTTATTATTGGAAGAAAAGAGACAAGGATTAAATGAGTTAGAGGAACATCGCAGGAAAATGAGAGAAATAACTTAATTTTAACGGAGATCAGAAGGAGAAGAGAGAATCTAATAAATTAGGGATTAAACTAGAGGACAGCAAATCGATGAAGAGGAACGACTTCAAAAAGAGATTGAAGATATTTAAAGAGAAAGAGAAGCTGAGAGGATTTTGTAATAGGAGCTGCAGTTCAAGTAATAAGAACAAGCTGAATCGGAGAGATTCGATAGATAAAGATAATAAGCGTAATAGAATATTTTAGATGAAGAAGAGACTAGCTACAGGAATTTCTAGGAAAAAACATAACAAAATTTAGGCTATTTCTCCCAGTAATTCCCTCTCTCAGCCTCAAAGCAATCGAGAAATACAGCATAATTTTCTCCCAATAAAGAGAACTCGCCGTATAATTATCTCGCTGATTCTCTTAATCAACACTCTTATGAATGATTAATGAATATCAGGATCCGATTACAAAATATGAGAAGGATATAATTTAATGTGATTGTTTTATTTCTAAAATATTTTTTATTCTTTTTTTCTTTTCAAATGTCAATTAACTAACACAAAACACAAATTTACAAAAAAATTATTATGTTTTTTTTGCTAAACACAATATTCCTTTGTTCTTCTGTTTTTTTTCTATTTCTTCTTTAGTACAATTAATTATTTAGCAAAATCAAAGTAGCTAAATGAGCACAAGACTAAATGTAAACTATCAAATAGTGGATAAAGTAAACGATATTAAATGATCAATTAATTAACAGCAGATGCAAACTCAAAAATCAAAGGGATTTAAAAACTCAATTTATTTTGTATATTAAAATGAATATTTAAAGGTTAAGGTAGTTGATGTTTTTCTTACAAAAATCTACATAATATTTTTGTATTTTTTATGTTATTATTTGCTGTGTTTGTTGACTTGAATCGATCTGGATGATTAGAAAAGCTTGCTTTTAAAAAAAAAGGAGATTAGGAACATTTTAATAATTTAGAGTGAAAAGTGAATGTGCTAGAGAGTAAGTTAGATGAAACCAGGGGGGAACGGGAGTCAGAATTGATTTATTAAAATATATCTCTTGCTGGTTGTGTGCTAGATTCATGTAGTAATAGGAGGGAAGTCCTTCGCAAGCAGGGAAAGATGAGACTGACGCTGCAGAAAAGAGTCAACTAACAAGCGCTAATAAACCATACACAAAAGGTCCATCTTCAAGGAGATTAGTGAGGTAGAAGACAATACGATAATTTTAAGGGAATGAAAAGGGAGAGAATGGAAACGATGGGAATTTCATTCTGAAGCATAAAGCGCAAACAGAATTCACAATGTAGAGTTCCCTCAATAATCCTAAAAATTAAAAAATCATCGAAGTCCTCGATCGGCTATAAAAAGAACTCATTGATAACTATTCAGATGATATTGTAAACAAACATAATATTAGCAAAATTCGATGTATTACTAAAAATTCTGATTTTGTTTTGAAAAAATCAAAAACAAAGGAAAAACAGGTTTAAACATGGGTAGCAAAACAAAAAACTCTCAAAGACAAAAACAATAGCATATCATTCACACCGCACATGCTTCAAATGAATGTAGAAATATTCAGTTGATTTGTAAGGTTTATAAACTGGTTGTTTACTTAGCATATTTTGTGAAATAGGATTTTTTAGTTGATGAATAGAGAATCCCAAGGATAGTAGAAACTGTCAAGTAGCTGATTTAAGTTGTTGAAGGATTAGGTGCTCCTCCTGAAGAGTTGGTATGGCAATGATAGATTATTCTGTTTAAAAAAGTAGAATTGTGTGTGTATGATATTTTAAATATTTTTAACATAAAATGTGATAAAACAAACAAAAAAGGAATCGAAGACTCTTGTTGTGATTGAAGAGGAATTTTTCATAACCTACTAAAAGATCTAAAATGCTTTTGACGAGGAAGCTACCATTGATATATCTCAATAAAATGGTTACATTCAACTCAAAGGCAGGAGAGCATTTAAACTCCTCAGCGAATTCACGACGGTTTTCTCTGAAAATGAGCCGATTTATAAAATATTCCCGCTTTCGAAAAGTGAAAGTTTCTAGATTCTCTAGAAATTTAATATTTATATTAAAAAATATATTATTCGAGATGATGAGAATGTCAATCGTTAAGCGGTGGTTGATCTAAACATGGAGAAAATCAACGTGTACCTTACGCTTATTGAACGATTGTAAAGCTGCATTGACACACTCACTAAAAATTTTAAGAATCATGCCCAAGCACTTGAAGCGGTTTAGAAGAAAATCTTAAACAGTGAAATGATTCCGCCGTTTTATGAAGCTAAAATTGATTTTAGTACAGCTCCCGAAGAAGCTACAACGTCGATTAGCACATCGAAAAATAAGACATTACAGTTTTAAGACAAAAATGGAGATAGAAAACGAAATAATGGATCTTCACCTTCTGATTTAAGAGGTGAAAATGAATTGCATAGAAGTATGGAGATGATCGAAGAAAGTGAAGGAGAGATTGACGATGATGAAGATGAAGAAAAAGACAAAGCCAAATATAAAAATAAAGGAAAAAGAAAAGGAGAAACTAAGGAGAATGAAGAAGATGTAGATGAAGATGATGGGAAGATGCTAACTCAAAGTTGCTTTGAGAAACTTTAGTTTTAAATTGAATATCTTAAACCAGGTAAAATAAGAATAAAAACAAGCAAAAAGTATGTAAACTTTACAGTTTGACGGACTAGATCTATTTATCTATTCAGAATTCATTAATTATTCATTTTCTTCCTTTAAAATATTTAAAACAGGTAACATCCCATGGGACTTGCAGACTATCCGATCTGAAGGTAAGATTGGAAGTGGTGGATAAGGAACAGTCTTCCGTGCTTTCGACCCAACAAAAGAAAGACAAATCGCATTGAAATTCACGAATATCCCATGTACTTGGTATAATCACAAAGAAAGTTATCTTTAGGAAATTAAAATTCAATCTTACATGACATACTTAAAAACTGACCATATCTTACAAGTCGACAACAAAGTGTACATTTATCAAGACAAATACGGATAGCAATAGATGTATCTAGTGAGTTTAATGGAGTTGGGTGTTGGTTCCTTAGAAGATTTCATTTAGATCTGCAGTCATGATAATATTATCATCTCTGATGAAGAAATTTTCAATATATTTTTTGATATTCTCGAAGGATTAGATGGTATGCACAGACTAGGATTTGCGCATAAGGACATTAAGCCGCAGAATGTGATTTATTCCATCAAAGATAAGAGTTGGAAAATTGCAGATTTCGGATGTATCCAGAGAATATATCCTTAAACGAAGGAACAACATTTAGATTAGAATAAAGACAAACCTTTTCTTTAAGAGTGTTTCGTAACTGGAACACCTTCTTATATGAGTCCAGAGCTGTATGCACTTTACTAATAGAGACAAGAGCAAGGAAAGATAAATCTTGTCGCAAATGATTATTACAGTTTAGGAGTTTTGCTTCTGAAAATGAGAGAAATGAAAAAGATAGAGAGATCGAAACTTAGTGAGAAAGTGCTCATAAATAGCCTAGCTAGTGATAGATTGAGTAAGCTTATTGCGATTCTCTTGGACGACGACTAAATCGTTCGGAGTTTACTCAAAAAATCTACTTTTTAAACAATTTTCAAAGATGAATATGAATAATCGTAGAGAAGCAATTCAGCGGATAATTATCTAGAATCTATCTTCAAATACGATGAGAATGCATAGGATAATCTGAATATTGCTTAAAAACTAGAATGTGCAAAGACTTATTAGAATATTAATCTCAGGGAGAAATGTCTTCGATATTTCGATGAAATCGTAGCAGATCCAGAATTTGAAAAACTAGAATTATTTGAAAAACGTGGAATGCTTGTGGACTAAGCATAAGCCCTTTGTTTCTTTGGTGATTACGATCGAGCTTATGAGCAGTAACTGAAATGCCTACAAATCAGCTCGGAGACTTTAAAAGGCTTTAGAAACAGTGAATTACTTATTGCAGATATTAAATTCCTAGGATAAATTCTGTTTAATCAAGGTAATTACGATTTAGCTTTGTAAAAATATCTCCAAGCTCTAACAATCACTAGAGAAGAGTAGTCTTCATAAATTCAAAGTTATCTACGAAAGTCTATCTAAACAGGCAGTCGGAGAAGAGGTTCAACTTCTTTAAGTGGAGTATCTGATTTAAGTGTAGCCAAACGAAAACCATTTATAACAACACCAGCGGAAAAAAGTTAATTTTCACGAAACAAACCATTCCCAATATCCGAAAGCATCCAGCAATCGTTTGAATCGGAAAAGAAGAGCACAGAAGTCATCCCCTTGACTTCTTTAACTGATATTGTCTAAAATGAAGAATAAAAAGACTCTGCAGAGAAACATAGTCTCAGTGAACATCTCAAGAATCACAGTCTAATTGAGATTCCAAGTGAAAATATCTCCTAAAAAGAATAAAGTCTAGCAGCAGAATTAAAAATCGAAAGGAGCATTGGAGCTGCTGGAGATACAAGCTAGATATGTTTTGACTCACATGGACTTTCACTTGGGATGCATATAATCGGAGTTGAAAGCTGTGGAAGCGGTGATCTAGGAAATATATAACCTGAAAAGAAATCGTAAATTGAAACGAATAATAATACAAACACTCCTTAGATTATCACCCACCCACCTTCATTAGGGTCTATTGTAGACCTTCGTAACGATTCTCTCTTGAATTTGAGCAATGGGAAATAGTCTATGTATGAATTTGGTAAAAGCAATCATTCTGCTGATATAAGTATTGAAAACTATCATAATATGCAAACGAATAGTAGTGCAGGGAATCAAAGCAGCGAAAAGATGAATGAAGTGTATCCAAGTTACAATCATAATTAACTCTTCAGAGATTCTGTTCATAATAATCTCCTAAGCAGTAACAGCAATGATAGCAAGTAGAACACAAGTAATTTCACGAATTACGGATCTGATTAATCTAATCTCAGTGTGGATGTTCATCATAAAAGCAGTAATGAAAAGGTATCATCTTTGAATCCTAGTGATAACTCGAATGTCCATGAAACACCTAACACGAGCTTTAATTCATTGTTTGAGAAAATTGGCTCGAACAAGGATATTATTCTGTAAGCTATTGAGTATGATAACTCGATTAGCAAGGAAGAACTTAAAGGGTTATCACAGCAGACATAAAATGACATTGCTTCGATTTAGACACTTATTGGGTAGGCTCTAAACAAACTTGGTCATTATGATAAGGCTCTGAAATACTACGAAGAAGCGCTAGTAACGTCTGAGAGAAATCTAGGGAAAAATGATACCTCCGTTGCATTTATTTTAGATTCCATGGGGGAATGCTAAGTGAATAATGGAAAATACAAGGAATCATTTGGGCTTTTTAAGCGATCTTATAGGATAAAACGAGCGGAATATGGCAAGAACAGTGTGCATCTAGCTGATACAATAAATTCAATGGGAAAGGTCTTAGAAAAATTAACTCTTTATGAGAAATCTGCTTAGCATTATCAAAAAGCACTTCATATTTATGAATAGCATTATGGACACAATCACATTAAGGTAATTAAGAGGGAAAGATGGTATTTGTAAATGATAAAACAATTAAAATAATTCCATTTTTGAATTGTGTTTTTTGTCTAAAATACAGACTGCTGAGATTCTTAACAATCTGGGGAGTGTGAAGCGTGCAGAAGGTGATTACAAATAAGCTTATAAAATATTCAAGGAAGTGCTGAGTATTGCTAGTAATCACTATCCTAGCGATCACATCGAGCTTGGGAAGATATACCATGATATAGGGAATGTACTGCGAAATCAAGATAATCTTGAACTAAGTTTAGAGTATTTCTTGAAAGCGAAGGAGATTAAAATGAAGCATTATGGAGCCAATCACGTGGAAGTATCGAACACTTGCTAATATATTGGGATTATTTATCGAAAAATGGAAAAGTTAGAGTTGGCTTAATAGTATTTTGAGCTAGCTCTTGGTCCGATGGTGAGTCATTATGGAAAAGATCATATTGAAGTGGTTAAATTAGTCTAAGAAATAGCTGTGTTGCTATAAATTCAAGGGAAGGATTTGTAAGCTAAGGAGAAACTAGATTTTGTGCTTGAAAACCGCATTAAAGAATTCGGTGTACACAATATTAAAACTGCTAATACAATGTAAAACGTTGCTACCGTCGAAATGGAACTAGGGAATTACTCAAAATCTTTAGAATACACATTGCAAGTTTTAGAAGTTCGTAAATAGACATTCGGCGATTAACATTTGAAAGTAGCTAACTCGCATACATCAGTAGCATAGTTACAGGATCTCATCGGAAACTACTCCCTAGCTACTGCGTCACTCCAATAGGCACTGGATATCTATGCACTTGATCCCGAACCTAATAAATCTAAAATTCAATCTGCTAATATTATCAAAGTTAAGATTCTCTTTGATACTCTGCGTCTCAGAGAAGCATGTGAATTTATTGAAGTTGATCTCCTGCCAAATTTAAAGCCAGGATCAGCGAATTTCGCATAAGCGTTGGTGCTTCTGGCGTATGTGGTTTAAGCGTAGAGTTTCATTTTAAAGGATTAAGAAAATGAATAAATTATGATTGATTAAATCACCAAAAATGAAGGAAATAATGAACAATAGAATATCTAAGGTATTTTCTACCATTAAAGCTGGTTAAGCGGCAATGAAGATCGTATTGCAAGTCCTATGCAGATTCTAAACTTGCAAAATTAGTTAAAATCCACAGAACAACGATTAGAAACAGCACTGGTTCAATACGAAAAAACATTTGGAAAAGAGCACTACATGTATGCTTAGATCCTAGAACAAAAAGCGCTGTTAACAATCGATGAATAGCTCGCATAGACAGCTTTGGAAATCAAGTTAAAGCGATTTATGGACACTCACATTGAAATAATAAATTCCCATTAAATCATCTTAGCTGTGTAATTTTACAAACAAGTGTAGTTGATGGGAGGATATGAACTGTTCAGGCAGAGTGAGTGTTCTAAGGCAATGATAGAGAAGCTTAAAACGTTGCTTAGTTTAAAAATCGCATTCTACAATGAGAACATTTATTCATAATCAAACTTAGATTAAACATAGTTTTCAGAATGCCATTGTTCTATTCTGAATACTTAACTTTTGTTATTCAGAATAACTAGAGATGAGAATTGCGCCAAATCTCTGACGGGAATAATTTAAGCTGCTGAGAAAGAATTCCCTGCAATTATTTCTGCAGCATCATCTTGCTTAGCATCGTCTTGAGTTTATGAAGAAAAGAATGGTTCTTGAATGAGTTTAAAGTTAGATTTAATAGTAAAGATGAGAAATCAAATAATTAGTAATAATTTTTATTATTTGAGTGAAAAAACGATGGATAAATTAGTTAATTGTAAAATCATAAATATGAACATAAATCTTTGTTTTGTTTTTTTTCGCTTTATATCTGTAGATCCTACAAATCTTATCAATAAAATAGCTTCTTTTTTTCATCCGCTATCAGTTTATTTCATTTCCAGAGTTATTATGCAGCTCTTCAGAAGGAGTACCTTTCAATTAATTCGCTGCGACGATCGTAGAAGAACTAGCCATTGGGGTTGTCTTAAACTGTATTTATGTAGTTTCTATTTTTCCAGTAGAAAACAAAGAAAACTGACATGGGAGTCAGAAAGAAGCATATGAATTTGCAGATGAGGAAAAGTGCAAGTGTGAGAAAACCGGTTGCGTAGAAATAATCATTGCATTCGATTAAACTAGCTGCGTGTGTGTGAGCGATGTAGTCCCATAAAAACTGAATAAACGCTGGAACGAAGATACCCACCATCAGACCATTGAGTTAAACTTTTCTATTTTCTCCGTCATCTCTGGAGTAGTTTTGAATGCCTTCTTCGGGGTATCCAACATCAGGGTTGGTGTTATTCTATATCGATTAGATGATGCTCAGTGTTAAATATGCTTAAATACATCCTAGAATGAGATTTGATCCTGAAATCAGCATCCAATCAATTCTCATACAGTTATATGGTGCTTCAGGTATAGTTCTGTGAATAATTCCACAAAAGAACCATAACACAAAGAGGTAAATGAAGGTGCCCTTGAGTACCTTGATAAGATTCTATTTCGTTTCTTCTTAGATTTCGTGAATATTGAAGACAGTATTACATATGAGTAATGAATTTGCGAAGAAGAGACTTCTTATGCTAAATTACAAAAACTGCGTATTGAATGCTCCATAGAATACTGCCAGCATAACAAACTATATGAAACCAATAAACACAATTATTTTATCCCAAAAATCTAAGATTTAGTTTCGATCTTTCAGAATTTTCCTTAACGCCATCACTCCGTAGACTATTGAGGCTAAGGCTAAAATTTCTAGGAGAAAATTTTCTACGCATCCATAGGCATTATCAAGAGAGCATTCCCATAGACTGCCAACAGCTGGAAGGGCTATTACTTCATTCTCTGGTGTGTCGCTGACTGGAGTTGACATATTGTAATTCTATTAAGCTGTTGTATTGATTCTTAGAAGTTGTGATGTTTTTCAAAGATTGATATTTTTTTCTGCTTTCTCTTTGGAATGCTTTATGTTTACTTGGTTATTTCTCACACTCAGTAGTAAAATAAAGGATTAGTATTCTCTTATGAAGTAACCCGTCGGAGTATGAATGTGAAATTTAAGTTGGAAAATAGGTGAGCGAGTGATTGTGTTATTTAGATTTATGTTGGTATCTTCGTTCAGTTCTTAGAATCCTATTGGCTTTGTTTTCTATTGTTGCTTCTGATTGAATTCTCTGAAAAAAAATATTTTTATTAGAAATTTTTTCAACGCAATATCAATAAATTCTTCTTGAAAGAAAATTCAAAACTTCGCAAATTATCTTGCAATTATTATCAACGAATGAATCTATTTCAAGAATGTTCATCATAATTGCATAATTCCACCCCAAAAGCGAAAGTTAAAAGAACAAATACTATTTTTTTAAATGTTTTTTCAGTCAGAATAATTGGTTAAATATTAGTCAGCAAATCTATTTCAATAATAAACAAACATTCTCTAAGAAATTGTTCTATAAATCTAACTCATCTTTTTGCATTGTTACTAAAACCATAAACCACCTCACAGTAATTTTTCATTATCTCAGCATATTTTATTCTTTTCAATTCATGAGTGGATATCTTTTATCTTGAAGTGCTTTCACCTGAGTCTCTTCTTCGTGCTTGCGAATCTGCTTTTCTAGATTTTCTGAAATAATCGAAAGTTGCTTGAAGTACCTGTTTTCTTCGTTTAGTGATCTCTTAGTGGTTTCATTGAGGTCATTTGCAAATCCAAATTCACGTTAGTCTTAAAATTAAACGATCTTATTCCTGAAATTCTCGTAGTGCCTGTGGAACTCATAGATCAACGCAGTGACATTGTTAAAGTATTTAAACAGCTGCTCAACGATAACAAAGATATACGCTAATTCCTCCTCGTCGTTTCGTTTAGTCACTTCGACTTGTAGCATCTACTCCACTTCTTCAATCTACCTCTGAAGCTTCTCCATTTTTAGCTGGAATTTCTCCTAGGCCTTAACAATAAACGGCTGTGGGAGAAGGATCCTAGGGAATTACCTATTTTCTAAGAAATTCGTGAAAGTATAAAAGAAATTCTAGATGTATTATTTTTGGTCTTGCTGCTCAGCAATCAATTCGTTGACTGTTTCTTGGATGTCCTTGACTTGCTGGGCTGTTTGTTTCAACCCTAAAGATGATTGCTAGATGGTTTTCCTTGTTTCTTGGATAGAATTAAACAATTCCTTTTATTCTTCAACCATTCTAGCAACTTCCTTGTCTTGATCTGCTATCTACCCATTAAGTAATGTGAGACCATCTAGAAGCTCTTTTGGTAAGCTGGTCACTGGCTTGTGAGCATATTTATTGTTATTATCGCTGACATTGATATCTTTCTCTACTGAAATATGATCTTTTCTCACATTTTAAAGCTTTTAGTAATAATCTTTTGTTTCCAGCCATAATTGAGAATTCACAGTAGCAGTACCATTTTGTTGCATCTATTGCTGCTACTATGGTTATTGAAACATACCTTAATTTTGTTATAAGCTTTGTTGCTGTTGTTAGATTCCTTAAGTTTAAATTGGATTGGCAAATAAACCTGTTTGCTGGGTATTTTAGAACCCTCCTATCTGCGTCTATTGCTACTGAGGTTAACCAAACAGACCTCCAGTTTACTGTGTTGTTTGATTTTGAAATAATCCAGCAGGCTTTTACTGCTGTCCAAAGAGACCACCTTAAGTTGTATTCTGAGTTTGCATTCCACCAAATAGCCCTCCACCTTAAGCAGGTTGGTTATTTTGAAAGAGATTCATTAGTTTTGCTTGTTTCTAAATATCTCTTAGCTTGTGTATTATAAGAAGTCTTGAGTTATTAAGATATATTCTCTTAAGAGACACTGAAGGTGCAAATTAGATTGGGGGAAGCAAGGGTATGTTCTTGCTTCTTGATAAGATAAATTAAAAAATTTAATTTTCGAGCTCAAAAATAAATTCAATTTTGTCTTTGAATTCAGATTATTTATCCATAAAATAAATCGCCTTTTTCAGCTAAAACAAGAAATAAAATTCAATGCCCTCTTTTGGCTGACACATAGCATTTAACTAACTAGAATTTTCATCAAACCATCAGAGAAATATTCTAGAACTAATCCATAACAGACTAGAAATTATCTTCACTGCTTTTGATATCTTCAAATGCCTTCACAAGGAGATTAAACCTCTTGTTTGTCGAGAAAGCGTGCTGAATATTCAAGTTTTCTTCGAACTCTTTCGCTTTGATTCGAGCAATATCCAGCAATCCAGACTCTATTCCGACAACCTAAAAATCAAACCCATCCAAAATTTTTTTTTTGTTCTAAAATAATAACATCAACTAACTAATTCCATCCCCTAAGCAGTTTTTGAAATTGTTTCTTACCTTGGCAACATTAATACCGAAGCTTGAAGAGCATTCTCCTGCTTTGAGACGATAGAGGAAAATAACTTTGCCTTTTTATTCATCCACATGACATGCCATATGGTAATATGCAATCTACGGGTAATGCCTGAATTCATCTAGAAGCACATGATAATGTGTCGCAAAAAGGCATCGACTTTATAGATTTTCCACTAGATATCTTAAGATCGAGTAAGCAATCGCAACACCATCAAATGTCGATGTACCTCTTCCTAATTCATCCATAATTATTAACGAATGCTTGGTTCCATATTTCACAGCGTTTGAAGTCTCCTCCATCTCAATGTAGAATGTACTCTTTCCCTCCATAAGTTTATCGGAAGCTCCGATTCTCGTGAAAATTCTATCAACTACACTCATCCTTAGCGACTTCGCTGGGACATAGCATCCGAGTTAAGCCATAATTGCAGCAATACATGTCATTCTCAAAGTTGTAGATTTTCCTCCCATATTTGGTCCAGTCAATAAAATCAAGCTTTAGTTATCTTTCATAACTCCAGTTTGATTTACATCCCCTAAGAACACATCATTAGGAATGAAATTTACTCCTTAAAAGCTGAGGCAAGGATGACGAGCAGATTTCAATTCCATAAAAGGAACAGTATTTTCACTAATTGGAAGAATCTAAGGACGACACATCACACCATCCGCTAAAGTGAAGCTTACTCTACTTAAGCTGCTTAGGCAGTCAATCTCTGCTACAATACTCACTAACGAGTCCCAAGTTCGATAGCTCTCGTAGAATTAAGTGAAAATGAACTTGCAGAATTCTTTCATTTCTCTTTTTTCATGCTCTTCCTCTTCATCTAATTCTCTAATGAGTTCTCGAAGTTCTTAGCTTTAGAACCTCTGATACTTTCCAGCTTTGCTTGTAAAATCAAGAATCTTAGGTTTCTTGTTGCCCTTGAGTAGATCTTCATGGATTTCTATCTCATACCGCAGTCCATATTTGATCGTTTTGTCTTTCATTAAAATTTAAATTTACTGTAAATAGGCCTAGAGTTTTTTCTCAATGCTCTACACAGACTCTGCTGCCAGATCATATGTCTACAGGACTCCTCTTTTTGGAATAGGTTTTTCCTACCCTTTTGGGCCAGTCCAAGTGATATACTACTCAAACTCTTGAATATATCTCCCAACTGGAGGTAGCATTCCATGTTTTTTTGGTTGGTTTCTGTTTTATTTTTCATTTGATTCTTTTTCCGAAGATTATTCAATATCCATCGATCTCATATTACTCTCAGCTATCTATTTAATTCTCTCAACAGCATCCTCTTCTTCATCAGAATAACCTCTATATATCATAGCTGGTGGTTCATATTCACTTTCTAAACTTCTTCTCTGATTCTATCGATCATCTCCATCATTTTCGTATTCTAAAATTGGCGAAACTAATCTCTACAACCGTGTGCTCTTGAATTGAGAAGCATATGGAGTTAAATGTGTTTTAATGAGTTTTTCAACTTCAACTAATCGCATTGTCAAATCTTTGAATTCCTTTAACCGTGCAAGAGACACATCTTCAAAGTACACAATATTCGTATTTTACTACTTTATCGAATATTTATAGACCCTGCCACATAGTTTTTCCAAATCAGGCAGCTTTTCAATGCCCCGCAGGAAAGAATCACGCTCACTATGAATAGCCTGTAGATCTTCGATGCTGTCATATCTGTCGTTGATTTTGTTCACATCCATTAAAGGAGCACATAACCAATTTTTCATAAGTCTTGAACCAAAGGGAGTTTTGGTCCGATTTATGTATCCAAGTAGGGAACCATCATCTTCTTTAGAAGCCTTGGTAGCATTACTGCTGTCGGTTTTAGCATTTCCATTACCAGCAATGCTAGAAGGTTCGATGATTTCTAAGTGTTGTAAGGATTAGCTGTCGAGGATCATGCAGCTTCTAACTCCTTTTTCAATGTCATAAACTTAATACCTAGCAACGGATATAACCTAATCTAGTGTGAGGATGGATTTAAGGTAATTGAAAAGTCCAGCAAGAGCTTCAAATTGAATATCTTTTTTAGTTTCGTCTTTGGATTCCACAATAGTATTCAACAATTTAGGCCACTGTTTTATTAGGAAATCAAAATAAGTAAAACATCCACTTTAACTCAAAATTTAAGAGCATTTATGAGTATTTTATGCTTACTTTTCCAAGTGTATATTCACCAAACACTTTATCAAGGAAATTAAATGCCATTCCTTTATTCCAGCTATGGTTTTTGTTCTAAACTGGGGACAGTTAAGGAGTTAGATATCCCGATTAGATGATCTTCTTAATATCATACGTCATATTGTCTGGATCGAAGACAATCTCCTGTGGCTTAACTTAGCATAGCAATGTCTTGAATTATGTGAAATGAACATCGTCAGAGAGAAACGCCAAGGTGATGATATTCGTAGAACTTTCAACAATTGCAATGCCAAATTTTGTCTGGAAATTTCTTATGGCCATCAAATACCTTGACTGATGATCTGTTTCAGTTCCTTATTCGTATGTTCCTTTCGTCATAACTTAGGTTAACTCTCTATTAACGCATTTCGCACCGCCTGAAATAGATTACCGTTTCTATGCTTAAGCTGGTGTTTCAGTTTATTCTGCTACTGCAACTTTATACCCTCTTTGCACGAGTTTCGTTGCCATTTTATCAAGCGCTTTCTCAGGGAAACCATTATGCATTTTCTTCCCCATCCAATTTAAGTCTAACTCTTTATGAGCAATCAGGGCATCTTCATAGAACAGTTCGTAGAATTTACCTTTAGACACAAGAAAAATTATCACAAATCAAAAAAATGCTAACAATCAATATTACCAAGTTTAAAGAAGATAATCTTATCAAAATTTTCGGATTTTATTTGCCAATATTATTTCATAGCAGGAGTAAATTTTTTGACTTCTTCAGGCGGCAGGTAAAGAGTAGTCGGATCGTAGTCAGGATCAGTGCATTTTCTTCTCTGTGAATCCATCGCAATCCCAAGCTGTGCGAAAGGAGGAGTTGTATCTTCTAGTTAATCAACAGCTGCTCTTGCAATGTCATTTTCTTAATCACAGTTGATTAATTCATTGTCATCCATTTTAGATGATCCAAATTTCGGGGTGTTTTTCTGTTTCGATTGGGTTTGTTGTTGTTTCATGGACTTCTTTGGTGTTGATGCTGCTGAAGATGTCTATTTTCTAACATTTTTAGTTTAAGCAGGTTATTTTTTATTATTTCTTTTTTTCTTTTTATCGCTATCATCTTCGTCATCCTCAATAAAATCATCGTCGTCATCTTCCTCATCTCCATTTTCCTCTTCTTCTCCTGAAAACACATCATCGTCTTGATCCTCAGCGTCTTTCTCAAAATCTTCGTCATCTTGATCGTTTTTATTTTTCTTGAAACTGATTCCTTTTTTCTTCTTCTCACTTTTAGGCTCGATTTCTCCATCGAATTCCTCATCTGAATCAATTGTGTATTTAGGTTTCTTAAGATTACTCCTCATTCGCTTGCTTGAAATAGGCTCAATTGATGCTTCAGGTAGATTTTCTTCTTCAATCACTGCTGCTTATTTAGAAGAGCTCTTTCTGATCAACTATTATGTGGCAATAGATGACTGTTGAAGCTCAGAAGCTGCATTTTCTTTCTCGACTTCCTCTCTTTTCCTCTTTTAGCTGTTTCCAAAGAAGTTTAACAATGAACTCTACTTCATGTTTTCAGTTTTCGCGCAATTTCGCTGTAAATATATGTTTTTTTCTAAAATTCTCCCGCTTTTTTGTTAGCTTAGATCATTCTTTAAGATATTTCCCCTCAAAACAAGGCATAACCAAATCATCCACTAAATTCAGACAGGCAATTGATTAATCTAGCTCCCCTTCTAATATGAATAATCGCTAGCCAATAAGAAGAATTGTTTTGTTTTTTTTTCCTCCTTAATCATATCAACATTTAGAATCCGTATTTTTATTAAAATAATCAAATTTAATAACATTATTATCTATTCAAATCAAAAATTAATAATACTTGATAAATAACATAAATGCAATCAATTATGATATTATTTATAATCACTTAATTGCATTGATTGAAATGATTCCTTTATTTACAGTTTCTGAATAAAAAAATAATAACCATAACATTTAACTTTATCTCAGCAGAATTATTGTCTCTCTTTGTACCTTTCAAAATGAGAATTAAGGTGGCTAGAAAAAGCTAAATTATGTTTATGGTTGTGCCATCCAAAAGTCTCCAATGTCGACGATTCTCCCAGGGAGATGGAAAAAGCGCTTCAGTATCAAACAAGATTTTCTTTCTCTGATATTTTGAGCTTTTTTGCAAGAAGGACATTAATACATTTAGAAGAGAACCGAATATCCACATGTCATCATTGTCTAAAAAAGGGTGTTTTAATCAATAAAAATAAACATCTAATGATATGAGAAGTTGAAGTTTAGAAAATAATAAAAAATAACCTTAATTTTTGTGTATTAGAATGTGGATCTTGCAACGTTGTTCTAAGCAAAATGTGGGTCGATAATGATGAGCTTTTACTCAGCCTAGAAAAGAGAGAAAGTTAGCAATTAAAAGTAAATTATTTTTTTTTAAATGAAGTGAAACAATTGCAATTTGTTTGAGTGATAGGTATGTTTTATTGTCCTTAAAGTTACTCTGTGTAAATATTGGTATTGTTATCTTTTTACTGGAAATGAGGTGTAATTAAAGTTAGGAAGGCTTTACTCAGGTATTCCATGTGAATCAATGATTTTCGGATGAATTATCCTCGTTTTAGCTTCATCAAATCCATAGTAGACTAAGAATTATATCATCAAATCAGCTTCACTTTCTGGATACTCCTCAAATTGCTATTTTAGCTGCAAGAAAAACACCAGCATCAAAATAAGAGAATATGAGCTCAACCCTCCTTTGTATGTGTCATTCATTTCGTTAGCATTCAGAAATTATTTCATCACTAGCACAAGCGGACGAAGTAATCGATAGTTTGCTAAGTAATTATTCACTAAATCAACACATTTCAGTCCATTATGCTTCGGCTCAAGGATCGTAATGTCAAGCTTCTTGTTATCATATGCAGATGTACATGTAACTTTGAGAACTGGAACAGCTGTATTGGAGACACTGAAAGTACCTGATACCAACTCCCTTTGTTCAATCAGCAAGCTTTCTACTTTTTTCAAGAAATTCTAGCTAGTCGATGATTCTTAGACATCAGCACAATTCAAAACGATGTCAATGTCCGACCATGGGAGACACAACTTTGTAGCATACGATCCATAAGTGTACAGCTTTATCCCAGGAAATCTCGAAGAAATAACATCACTCACTTAATTTATTAATTTATCAAACACGCCTTTCATCGATTCATTGTATTATTTGACTTCATGCTCAAATTCATGGATTTCTTTGTTTAATTACACTATTAGTTCCTTTTTACTGAGCATTTGCTATGTTTTAAACCCGCTGATCTGATGGCTAGTGTACTATCTTACAAGTGAATCATTATCCCAATCTAAAACACTGTTGCTGCAGCTCAAGGGATCTTTCATAGATGGACTAGATACCTTAATCTAAGATAACTCACCCGTTAGCAATGGTTCTTAATAGCCTTCATTTTATCCTCCATTTGATATGATTTTCTGCAATTCCTGTTAGACAACCAACAAAGAAATAAGATTTAATCCTCTAACTTTCACAAGAAAATCAAGATTCGAAAAAAAAGGAACGTGATTAGTTAAAACAAAGAATAGCATGTCAACCAACTTATTTTTGCTTACTTAGATCTTTTAGTCTTTGGTATTTGCTTCTTAGACAAGTTGTTGGTACTTGTCTTTGTAAAAATTAGCGTTTTCATTCTGAAAACAAAAAAAGGGGAATTATTTTTATTATTATTGCTTCTTTCAAAAACATATTTCTCTTATTTTTCTTTTACCATGGTCTTAGCTGCTCTTTCGAGATTCGAAATGAAAGATATTGCCTAGGAAAAACAAGAAAAAAAAACCAATAGATTAACAAAAACAGATTAGTTTGTGTTTATTTTCTAAATCGCATCATAGAACCTTCAAAATTTAGATAATTTTTTTTACTTATGCACTTTTACTCAGATCTTTTCTCTTGGTTTCATCAGATATGTCAATCGTCATTTTATTTGGGTTATTAGGGCTTCTTAAAACATTTTGATTTGACTTAATTTAATCATGAATCAAACTATAGAAATCCCCCCAAACAATCTAGGGCGTCAGAGGAGGAGAAATCAACAATTTGGCTGGGTTATCAGATGGCTGCTATGATTTCACTGATGAAGCTGATGATGGAGAAGGGATATTATGATTGGACAGCTGTTGTTATTATTGGTTTTTCAGCTGTTCATCTTAATTCTGTTATGGTTGTGATTTTAGTTGCTGTGGAATAATTTATGATGAAGCTTGATGCTACTATTTGTTAAATGCTTGCTAGATATTATTTGCTGGGTTAATATTCTAGGTAGCGCTAACAGCAGATTAATTAATGAGATTTCCTCCATTAAGAATGTTCTGAATGCTATTGTTTATGCTGTTGGCAAGATCTGAAGGAACATTCTTGGTTAGAGAAGATGAAGAAGAAGAAGGCGCACCAGATGCGGAAGGAGAAGAAATTTATGAAATAACTGGCTATTATTGCATTCCTCCAACTTTTATTTAAATGCTGTTTAGAGGGAGTCCATTAATTGTGGGGTTCAAGGAAGCAGAAGATGGTTTTTATTGATCTGTAGACAAAATGATTGCGGGAAGGTTTATCAGAGGTTAAGTGCTAGACTGGGTATTAGCTATGAGATTGTTTGAAAGTTAGATATCAGTGAATGCAGTGCTATCAGCAGTGAGCTTTTTAGCTGCTAGTTTCTAAGGTAATTACTACTATTAAGGTTATTGAAATGATTAAGAGGAAGAAGAGGAAGAAGTACTTGTTTATTGAGACTTTTGATCTGCTGAAAACTATTACTATTATTATTGCTAAAAAGTTAATAAATCTTTTCCTTCTTTGCTTGTAGTTAAAAGATGTTATTACAGTTATTAATATGACTACTGCTCCTACTCTTGTTGTAATTGATCTTACTTAGGCAGAGGAAGAGAAGGAAACTCATGGAAAGAAGTTTATTGTGAATTTTATGTAAAAATTGGTTTATTTTCATCTTTCTATGATATTTCAGGCTATCCTTGTTCTTGGATTTGTCCCAAATGTGAAGTCTGATCAACTAAACATTTAGTATTTTAATTTTTAGTTATTTCGCACTCTTGCTAGGCTTGTTGCGATATTTCGTTTCCTTCTATTTAATCTGTTTCATTTTGTACTTGTTTCTCTGTCAGCTTTGAATCTATTTACAAATAAAGAACTGATTATTTAACTTAAACTAATTAAAATAAGTGACTTTTAGCATCAAACTCTCTCTAATTTCATATTAAAATCCAAGCAATATTCAACTAAACAGAAAAATCAAAAACCTAAAAAATATCTTTCCTTCTTAATGCTTGTTACCATTGAATTCTAATGCTTTCAATGTGTTATTTTAAAGATATCCCCCATTCAAAAATCCTTGGATTACTTCAGGTTTTCTTTCAAATCCATTTTACCTCCCTAATCCATCTCTTCTGTGCTATTTTTGACTCCAGCAAGAATAATCTCTAAATTATTTGCTTCCTTTTGACCCTTTTGAATATTTATTAGGTTTTTATTTTCAGCTACACATCCTTATTTGTCTTTCCCTTCGACTCCTAACAACAAAGATGCTTGTGAAAATTATAATATTATGCAACTACTTCTCAGAATTAAATAATTCAAACAAATCTTGGCTTGAAACTTGGAGAAATAAGCAAAACTGCATGGAATTAAAGAATAATTGACTCATAGTATTGTTGTTGCTGAGCTAGTTATGCTCTTCTATGTAATTTATCTAAAATTCTTACGTTGGATTGGTTTGTAAATGTCTTCCTACTCCTCAGATATCTTATGATTGATATCGATTGTTTCTAATTCTTGATCTTTGTGTGTTGTTTCGCTATCTCCATAGTGATTCTCATTGTTATTGTTGTCACTTTACTGTGAGCTTCTCATATCCATTAAAAATGTTAATGCTTCTTTGTTCTATCGATTCTAAAATTCGCTGTGTTAGTTTGTATTTGCACAATATCCTTTGAAAAAGATTTAATTACAATTTCCCTCCTGAATTCACTCGTAAAACGGATAGGTAAAAAATCAATCTTTTTTTTTGTTTAGGAAAAAAATAATAAATGAATACATATTTCAACCAAAAATACTTGGCTAAATGGGCAAAAAATTCATTGAATTTAAGTATAATATTATTTTTTTATTACAAACAAATCTACTTTGGATAATTAAAATCCCCTTTCTTTCATAATATTTTATGAAATATCGAAGGAGATATCGATTTAAACCTCGAGAGTACAAGTGTTAACCTGCTTTGAAATAAATATTAAATGTCAAATAAGCAGCTGATGGTCGTCTTATCTTTCTGCTTAATGATGGATTCCAGCATTTGAAGAACTTCTTTAATTTGATTCTAAAATCCAACTGAGAACTCTTCAACTGCTTTATTGTATTCTATTTTTCTGGAAATAACTAACCCATTCCAAGACTACAAACATTTAGCTACTCTTCCGTGAATAGGCAAGATAGTTTACTAAGTTATTCGCTGAATTTCTTCTAAGAACTCTTTGACTTCAGTTGTTTCTTTCTTAGCAAGATCAGCTCTATCGCGGAGGAAGAGAATTTCAGCTTCTCGAAGTTTCAACAGATTATTTTTTGCTTCAAAAATACTCGTAAATGAGTCTAAAATGTCATTTATCTTCTATTATATTTCTTCATTACAAGGTTTTTATCTGCTTAGAAGTAGCTCTTGCAGGGCATTTCTCTTTTGAAAAAACTAAGCAGAACATTCTATGTTTGATTCATGCAAATGTTGATGTTAAGAGTTTTTAATATTAGGTTAAACTTTGTTTTTCTTGGAGAGACCACTCGTTTCTTATGGAAAATGTGTTGAAATCTTCTAAGCAAAATCACCTGGGTTAGCTTCAGCGAGTAATCCTAGATTTCCAAGGTCTTCACATGCTCGTCGAACTCGTTTGATCAGTTCATTTCCTTCTTCAGAGAATTCACCTCTTTTTTAACAAACAAAATGAATCATTTTTGGAATTAAAAAACATATAAATGCATTTATCTAAATTTTTAGGTATTACTTTCCAATTAAAGAGGACATAAGAGAGAGCAAATTATCAAGAACAAGATTCAATGATATTTCAGTCCTCGATAAGTGCTTGAGATCAATTTGATAAGGCTCTGATGATGCTATTCCTGAATTATTATTCCATTGCCAGAACGCTGATCTGTTGTTTAGAAGAATAGATGGCAGAGAAACATATCCATCATGTTCTTTGAATAACATTTCACTATTCTTCAGCAGCTAGAAAGTACGAAGTTTTCTAAAAGCTTGATTTGTCTTATGAAGCTGAGAAATTGCCATAAACAATTTCCCCTGATTTAAATCTGTTAATTTTTCGAAAGTCCCTGCTATCTCCTAGCGAGCTTGAGGCTCGTTCTTTGCTAAATATGCCTTTAATGGACAAGAAAAGCGAACTTCTACACAACCAGCAGGCGAAACAGCTGCGATAGTTGAAGGACTTTAGCAAAATGGATTCTTCAAGTTATTCTCAGGTTTTTTAGAAATAACATGAAAAACATCAGAAAATCCAGAGTCATCTGAATAGTCTTTGTTATTATCATCAACACCATGAAGACCATTAAACTAAGGTGTTTATTCATCAATTCTAGGCAGCATTGAGTCTCTCTTAAATTTCTCTGCAATCTCCTCAAAACTCTCAGATAAATTTCGTCCTTTTTCTTGAAAATAAAACTCTTCAAGAAGGCTTTATTCTTTGCCATAGTAGTCTGTTTGAATGCCTATTTCATGAGTAGTTTTAACAAAACCATCATTTTTGTTGTCACTATTTTCATTTTAAATTGCTTGGATATTATTCTCTGTTACTTTGTCCTATTGTTGTTATTGTTGTATTTTGATCTAGTTTTTCTCATTGAATTTTACAGCAATCTATCTACGAATTTATTATTCTTGTTGCTGTCTTTTTTATTAGACTTTTTAGAACTAAACTTAAGCTGATCCTTCAATCAAAGTATTAGCCAATTAAGTGAATTACAGTGTGGAGTGTCGAGCAGCTTAAAGCATACCTGTTAAAGTTTTAATGTGCCTTTTTTACTTGTGAATGCAAGCTTTCAGTAAAAGCACTCTTTTTTGAAAATAACTACACTCATCTCCATCTTTTTCAATCTTTTCCATGACAATCTTGAACTCATCTAACTCTTCCAGTTCCTTTTACAATTCCTTTACTTCGCACTGCAGTTACTCATTTTATTTCCTTAACATCAATATCTCCTCAATCTTTGAATCTTTCACTAAATGCAAACTAGTATTCAGGTTATTCTTTTGCGTCTGCCCACTAGTTTCATTTGTCTCTTTCTCTCCAACAACAAACTCACTGACAGCTTCAAACTCTGGGACTTATTTTTCCCTTTTTCTTGAAGAATTTTTAAGTCCTTCGCAACTGAATTTCTGAGGAGTTAAATTGATTTTCTTCTTTTCAGATTCTTATTCGTTCGTTCTGTTTGATAAAGGTGCTCTTTTTAGTCTTGCTGGTCTATTTTCTAAAAGTGCAATAGAGTTTATTCTGCTATCACTTAGACATTGAAGAGTTGTAATTTCTTAAGCAGAACAGTCAGTTTGATTATTCATTGTGAATTAAGTACTTTGAATAGCATGCTAATCTTCCATTGAAATACGAGAATTATTATTATTAACACTAAGTTTGTCTAAAAGAGACAAAGGAATTTATGACAAGGTGCCTCCTTTTTTGAGCTTGATTCTCTTAACTCCTTATCCAAAAATACCTGATTTTTCGCCACTCCCTGTAAGAATCCTACTATGAGCTGCTGAAACTGCTGTTCCTTAATGTTTTTCCGCAGTAGCATTTCCTCTCAGTAATCTCTGCAAGACGTTATTCTACGATCTACTTTGATTCAGTAAACTATCTTCTCCACGGTCACTACACAGGGATGATTCTCTACCAGATGCATCAGTCTCACGAGGATAACTCAATTTACTCCCAGAACAGTTAAATAATTAAGATTTTTTCTTATTAAACTCAATTTATCTCTCAACTGAAATGTTCAAGTCCTTTCTAAGCATCCGCTCGCCTGAAAGACTACCCTTTCGATGTTATTAGCTGCTTGTGTCTCTTGAAAATTAAAAATTGATTTGATCCTTATTGTTATCTTCATCTCCTTTCATGATTGCAAGATATTAAGAGCTATTATTACTTGCTCCATAGATCTTTTTCAATAAACACCCAACTTTCTCAGCAAAGACTGCAGGTGATTTATTTCTGTTGTTTTGAAAAAACGGAGAAGGAGGCTTCAAGGCAGAGTGCACTCGAGGTGTTGTACTCTAATTTTAACCTTCACCGAGTCTCAGTTTTGTTTGGTTAGCAGGAGGACTAAAGCACTCCTTTTCGTTTAGTTTTTCATTTTAATTGGCTTACATTTATTTTTTGTTTTGCGTGTGTTGATTTGATTTCTAATGCTTCAAACAGCTCTTTTTAGCTACCAAATATTTCACAAAAAAATTTCTTTATTTGATTCTCAATAAGTTCTTACAGAAACACAAATACCCAAAGCGATTTTCTTATTTGTTATCGCAAATAAGCAAATTAATTAATTTGAAGTAATATTTGGATCTTTTTCACCCATATCCTCCATAAGTATGGCTGGAAGACAAAACCCTTTCTCACAAGGAAGGCTCAAAACTCCAGAAAAGAAGAATTTCTCCATCCCAAATCTCGAGGCTGGTTCGTTTTCTTCTTCATCATTAAATTACCCTAGATTAGCCTCTCCAATTCATAAAAAACCTCTTCTCAGCATGCCTTTTTAAATTCAGATTCAGAGTTCAGCACCAGCCAAAGCATCAGATTTTCCTCAAGCCTTGACACCAAGTAAAACTAAGGAAACATCTTTTAGCTAATCAAATTAATCAAAAAACCTAATAATTCCATAGATACATGATTTTCAAGCACAAAAGCTTCCATAAACTAGTCAAAATTATGAAATAAAAGAACTAAAGCATCCTGATCATCATTATTCTCAAAACAATGATTCAAATTCCTCTAATTCTACTGTAAAGCCATCATCTCTTCCAGAGAAAATCCTTTCTAAAGCAGAAATGAAAGCACTCTACGAGTAAGAGAAGTAAAAGAATGCATGCATCCTAGCATAATTGATTACTCAAAGCTCTGAGATTATTTTAAAAGAAATAGAATCAGGCAATAATACTCAAGAGACTTCGCAATTTCTTTCTTAACCAACTTTACCGAAGCCTGATATTCTCCAAAATCATTTACCCATTCAAAAAGCTAACAGCTTTAGCAGCAGCAATAACACAACTACGTCAGCAACAACTTCAGCAACTTCAACTTTGAAAAGTAGCCTTGAAAATGCTAAAGAATTACTTAGAGGCGCTTAATCAGCACTAAAAAATTCTAAACCACCTTCTGTTTCATCTAATAATTATCAAGAATCTTCTCACTTTAATAAAGTCGAAGAATTAGATTTACAAGGAAATAACACAAGTATGTCGTCTCCCTCAATTAAGAACACCTTATAATAATGTTCAAAATCTCCAACCCATCGGTTTGTTTCTTTTCGGAGTGGACGTTCATTTGAGTTATCTAGTCCTACGAAAATTAAGAACCAATAAAAATCAAGATCCCCGATACTAAAGGTATTGCCTTTATAACAAGTCAAAGAAGACAAAGAAAAGAGAGATTTTTCAACTAAAGAAGGAACGGTTGAAGATTAGATAAATATAAAATAAACGATTCTTGAGACATCACAAAATGAAAGGAATAAGTAAATTAGTTTCTCTCAAGATATTTTTGATTTAGAATTGTCAGCAAGAGCAAGCAAAGCTCTTTCATAGGGTAATTAGTAACTTAAATAATTAGAACAACATAAGTAACAAAATATATTACATGAAGAAAAATTACAACTGATCTCTTAAGATTTTGTAACAAGAGAATAGTTAAATGAAACCAAATCTGAACCTGATGAGCTAACTAACTTAATTTAGCTCATTTAAGATGAAAAATAAGCTGTCTAAAAGAAAATTTCTGAACTCTTGTAATAGGTAAAGTCATTGAAAACGCAATACAATTAAACAAATTATCAAACTGATAGTTAGATTAGTGTTCAAACTGGAAAACAATTTGATGAAAATGATTAAGATATTTTAGTTCCCAACTCGAAATAACCATTTGATTTAGAAATAACTAAAAGTAGTTAATTTGAAGAAGTCGATTAAGTGCTCAAATAAATCAAAGGAAAAGATGAACTAATTCGAGCTTAGAGAAAAATAATCTAGAAACTGTGTCTCCTTATGCAATGAAGCAGTTATTAGCCACTAGCACAAAAATAATTATTTATTCAAAAACAGGTTTAAATCTTCAAGTGAATCATTTCATAATAAATTCTAATTTCCACATTTATCTGAAAACTTACTGTATTTGGGATTCTAATATTTTTTTAAAATAAATGCTTCAGTCAACTGAAAAGGTAGCGTCAAAGAGTTAACAAACGGAAAGTTACATAATCTTTGCTAAATATGGAGCATCTTCGTCAAAAACTGTTTTATTCGTTATGTAATTTCTTTGACAATGGGTAATCTTGCCATTAGTAATACCTTTAGTTTATTATCTTTAACGGTCTTTTTATTTGAACTCATGCGATGAGCACTCCAATATTATCTTTGTTTTCAAAATCTTTCAAAGGTATTACAATTTTCTCTTGCCATTTATCTAAAAAAAGATTTCTAGGCTACAATAAAAGATTTTACTTTTCTATTACTTATGATTGATGTTTCTATGAATACAATTATGATTTTAGGACCACAGCCATTTTAGTTCTGCTTTTATTTGTATTTAAGTCCAGTCTTTCTTCTCCTAAGGTCTCCTCAAGGAAATAGAAAAGTGTAGAAAAAGAAAATATGGGAAAATAATAACAGATTTCAAGACAAAGAAAATTCAAAAGCAAAGTAGTAATTCCAGGAGGGGGAATGGATGTATTCAAATGGAAGACAAT